>OUNM010506355.1_pt1 | contig 68357 bp, 48 predicted proteins | sample 1769961 | NCBI WGS metagenome assembly OUNM01 (sample SAMEA3914820, study PRJEB12502) | metagenome | biome: forest; material: soil | place: USA | collected 2012-03-12 | depth 0.3 m
GACCAGCTCATGCGTGTGGGCTGGCTTTACTTGTTCGAAATCGCCCTCGTTAACATCTTCATCACTGCCGGAATCCTGGCATTCATTAAATAGCCATGGCCTACACTGTCCCGCGCCCCAAACTTACCTTCGCGGAGAAGATTTATCTTCCCGCCATCGTCGCCGGCCTGGCGATCACGATCAAGCACCTCAAAAACATGCTCTTGGGAAGGACCAAGGTGATCATGCAATATCCCGAGGAACGCTGGGATTCGCACATGCCGGAGCATTACCGCGGTGCGCCCACGCTGGTGAAAGACGAGCATGGCCGCGAACGCTGCGTCGCCTGTCAGCTCTGCGAATTCATCTGCCCACCGCGTGCCATTCGCATCAAGCCCGGAGAGCTTCCCGCCGAAAGCAAATTTGCCAAGGTCGAGAAGTATCCGCAGGAATTCGATATCGACATGATCCGCTGCATTTACTGCGGCCTCTGCGAAGAAGTCTGCCCAGAACAAGCGATTTTCTTGCGCAAGGATTACGCCATCACCGGCACGAGCCGCGCGGAAATGGTTCACAACAAACAAAAGCTCTATGAGCTCGGTGGCGTCATGCCCGATCTCGTCCACAAATGGAACCCGGAAAAGTGAACATCCGCAATTTCTGATGTCTCCCTATCTTTTCTATTTCTTTTCCGCTCTCATGCTCGTCTTCGGGCTCGGGGTTGTTTTCAACCGCAATCCCGTCGCCAGTGCGCTTAGCCTCGTCGTCTCTTTTCTCTGCCTCGCGGCGCTCTTCGTAGGGCTTGATGCCTACTTCATCGCGGTGATCCAGGTGCTCGTCTATGCGGGCGCGGTCATGGTCTTGTTCTTATTCATTATCATGCTGCTCGACCTTAAATCCGAGCAGCGCCGCAAGCTCAACCTTCCTGCCGTTGCGGGAGGAGGCTTCATCACGCTGGCATTTGTCGCCGAGCTGTTCTTTGTTCTCAAGGGATTCGACAAGGGACACAGCGCATTCCCAGCGCTCGGACGCGACAATATCGACGACGTTCGCGAAGTAGGCATGACGCTTTTCAGCACGCACAACCTTCCGTTTCAGGTCGTCGGCATTCTCGTCCTCGTGGCGACTATCGGCGTCGTGATCCTCTCCAAGCGCGAACTCAAATGAAGGGTCTCAATCCGTAATCCGCAATGTCTTTGACCCTCAATCACTATCTTTTCGTGAGCGGCTTGCTCTTCGCCACCGGCTTTGCCGGAGTCATTCTGCGCCGCAATATCATCATCATCTTCATGTGCCTGGAGTTGATGTTGAACGCCGCCAATCTCTCGCTCGTAGCGTTCTCGAGGTTCAACCTGGTTTCGCAAATCCCGTCCACCGGTGGTGCGGCAGTCCTCATGCCGAACTATAACGCGCAAGTGCTCGTCTTCCTCATCATCACCGTGGCCGCCGCGGAAGTCGCCGTCGGCCTCGCCATCATCGTGGCGCTCTACCGTGCAAGGCAAACCACGCACGTCGAAGACATCGATTCACTGAAGTTTTAGTGATCCACGAAAGACAGTTTCAAATGACGAAGCCCGAAGCTCGAATGACGAAAGAAGCTCGAAATCCCAATGCCGAACCCAAGAGGCACTTGATCGGTGAAAACCCGCGGCTTCGGGTTTCGGGTTTCGGACTTGTTTCGTCATTCGTTATTCGGGCTTCGGATTTACTCCCATGAATAACAACATTCCGTGGTTCATCCTCCTTTGCCCGCTGATCAGCGCCTTCCTGATTCTGCTCGTCGGGCGCCGCTCTCCGGGTCTCAGTGAGCTCTTTTCTGTTTTTGCGGTTTGCGCCTCTTTTGTCGGTAGCTTGATCGCTTTCATCACTCCGTTCTCCGCAGCGCCAAATCAGATTTCATGGATTGACCTTGGGCCAGCGTTTCAGATTCCCATTGGGCTGGTAGTCGATCCGCTAAGCAAAGTCATGCTGCTGGTGGTCACCGGCGTGGGAGCGCTCGTCCATATTTATTCGCTGGTTTATATGGAGAAAGACGATGCGAAACCTCGATTTTTCGGCGGTCTTTCGCTGTTTATGTTCTCCATGCTTGGCATCGTGCTGGCGGATAACTTCGTGATGATGTTTATCTTCTGGGAACTGGTCGGCGTGAGCAGTTACTTGCTGATCGGGCACTGGTTCCAGCGTGATTCCGCGGCGGCGGCAGCCAACAAAGCATTCATCACCAATCGCATCGGTGACTTTGGTTTCATGCTGGGCATATTGCTCGTATGGATTGCGACGGGTTCTGTCGGCTTTTCCGCAATCCGCGAAAACCTGCACGCGCTGACTGCCAATCCGACTTTTCTCACGACTGCCGCTTTGTGCATTTTCTGCGGTGCGGTCGGCAAATCCGCGCAATTCCCGCTTCACGTCTGGTTGCCGGACGCCATGGAAGGCCCGACTCCTGTTTCTGCGTTGATCCATGCGGCGACGATGGTCGCGGCGGGCGTGTATATGCTGGCGCGCGTTTACTTCATTATCGGAGCATCCCCGGCGGCTCTCAACGCCATTGCCGTGATCGGTATCAGCACCGCCGTACTCGCTGCGCTCATGGCCACACAGCAGGATGATATCAAGCGCATCCTCGCTTACTCCACGCTTTCTCAACTAGGCTATATGGTTTGTGCGGTTGGGGCGGGTGCGCCGAATGCGGCCATGTTTCATCTTTGGACACACGCGTTTTTCAAAGCACTCCTCTTCCTTGGCGCAGGTGCGGTGATCCACGCGCTCCATCACGAGCAGGATATCTGGCGTATGGGCGGTCTGCGCACGCGCATGCCAAAGACCTTTTTGACTTTCGCCATCGCTACGCTCGCACTGATGGGTTGCTGGCCGCTCAGCGGTTTCTTTTCCAAGGACGCCGTTCTCCTGGCAGCCTACCACAAGGATTGGCGGCTCTTTTGCGCCGCGCTGTTCACCGCTTTCCTGACGGCGTTTTACATGACGCGGCTGGTTGCGGTCGCCTTCTTTGGCAAAGCTCGCACGCGTGAAGCCGAGCACGGTCACGACGGCCCTGTGGCCATGACTACCCCGCTGCTCATTCTCGCAGTGCTTTCCGTCATTGCCGGCTGGTCGTTCGTGGCGAGTTCAGTTTTCGGCGAGCCTTTTATGGAGGAACTGGAAAAGGGAGAGCACAGCGCGATTGTTCCTATCCTGGCCACGCTGGCCTTTGCTGGCGGCGCTTTCATTTCGTGGCTGATCTATGCGGGCCGGGACAAAGACCCAATCCTCATCCCCGCATTTAAAAACAAATTCTACATAGATGAGCTCTATAGTTTCTTGATCGGAGGAACCCAGGAATTGCTCGCCAGCTTCTGCCGTTTTTTCGACAAGATCATTATCGATGGCGCCTTGGTCCGCGGCCTGAGCAGTGGCGCGTGGGGGATTGGCTTTGCTCTTCGCGTGTTCCAGATCGGCAATCTTCAGGCCTACGCCTTCCTCTTTGGATTGGGCGTCGTCGGTCTCATCTACTACGTCGTTTTCCGATGAGATTCCGTCATTCGATTTTCCCTCACGCTGCTTCTCTTTAATCCGCCGTGCTCAATCTCCTCATCTTCATTCCCATCATTGCCGCTCTGGGCATTCTCCTCGGCGCGCGCGCCCGGAAGACGGCGCTGCTCGCGGGATTTGCGCAATTCCTTCTGGCGTTACTTGCTTTCCTTTCCTACGACCGCGGGCACGGGGGGTTTCAATTCAAGGATCAGACGATGCTCATTCCCGAGTGGGATTTGAGTTATCACGTGTCTGCGGATGGACTCAGCCTCGTCATGCTTCTGCTCACGGGCCTCGTGACGCTGGCCGCCGTCTGGGTCACGCCGCCGGTGCAGCGGCGGGAAAATCTTTTCTATGCCTGCGTGCTATTCATCAGCGCCGGCGCGGCGGGAGCCTTTGCCTCTCAGGATCTTTTCTTCTTTTACGCTTTTCACGAACTGGCCCTCATCCCGACATTTTTGCTCATCGGTATCTGGGGCACCGGTGAACGTCATGCTGCCGCGTGGAAGATCACGATCTATCTGGCATTGGGAAGTTTCGTGCTGCTGATCGGACTCATTGATCTGCTGCAGGCCATTCCCGCGAATCTGCGCACCTTCGACATGGAGAAGCTGCAGCATCTGGCGGTGAACAACGTCATTCCCGCGGAAGCGCAGCACCGGCCGTTTCTCCTCCTTCTCATTGGCTTTGGAACGCTAGTTTCACTTTTCCCATTCCACTCCTGGGCGCCCGGCGCGTATGCGTCCGCGCCCACGCCCGCCTCGATGCTGCATGCCGGGGTCCTGAAAAAGTTCGGCTTGTATGGCCTTCTCCGTCTCGCGGTTCCGCTGTTGCCGGAGGGCGCCAAACATTGGTCCAATCTTCTGCTCGCGCTTTTGGTGGCAAACATTCTCTACATCGGCCTGGTTACGATCGCGCAGCGCAAGCTGGACCTGATGCTCGGTTACTCGAGCGTCATGCACATGGGATATATCTTCCTCGGCATTGCCGCGTTTAACATCATCGGCTTGAGCGGTGCCGCGCTGCTTATGTTCGCCCACGGGCTTTCCATTGCCGCGCTCTTTGCCATGGCAGGTTTCATCCGCGAGCGCAGCCTCTCGCTTTCGTTCGATTCGCTCGGGGGTCTGGCCAAACAAATGCCCTTCCTGGGCCTCGCCTTTGGCATGGCGGCCTTCGCTTCCATCGGCTTGCCGGGCTTCGGCAACTTTGCCAGTGAAGTGATGGTTTTCTTCGGCGCCTTCAAGAACGGCTCTGCTGCCTTGGGCTTCTCCGAATTTCAACTAGCCACTATCGGAGCACTCTGGGGCGTCGTGATCTCTGCAGTTTATATGCTCCGTGCGTATCGCGCGGTTTTCTTTGGCTCGTCGGATAAAGCCGCGGCGGGCTGGACCGATCCCACGCCCTCCGGTCGCTGGCCTATTATCCTTCTCATTGCCACGCTCTTCCTCGCCGGTCTGGCGCCGGGCTACTTCCTCTCCTTCCTCAAGCCGACCATCGAAGCGCTTCTCCGATAAGACATGCAACCGCTTGCGCCTCTCACTCTCGAAATCATCGTTCTGATTCTCGGCATTTACCTGCTGCTCGCCGAATCATTTTCCAAGGACACGGACAAAAACTGGATGGCCTTCAGTTCGATCTTCGTCCTTTTCTGGGTTTTCGCCTTTTCGTTTTTCACGACTGGCAATCCTCCCGAGGGCCATGCGACCGGCTTCTGGAGTTTTTATTCCGCGGATCCTGCGGCGCTTTTCTTTAAACGAATTGCTCTCCTCACGACGATCGTCGTCCTGGCCATGAGCGTGGAGTATAAAGGCACCATCGAACGTTATATCCATGGGGAAAAGCCTGGCGCCGGGTTGGGCGAATTTTATGCACTGCCGGTGTTTACTTGTGCCGGGCTCATGTTCATGGCCTCCGCGGTCGATTTTCTTCTCATTTTTGTTTCGCTCGAGCTGGTGACGATTTCCTTCTACGTGCTCGTTTCCTATATGCGGCGAAACCCCGCCTCGCTCGAGGCCGGCGTGAAATATCTCATCCTGGGAGCGCTCAGCACCGGCTTCCTGGTGTACGGTATCACCTGGATTTTTGGTGTGACGGGTGAAACCAATCTCTCCCGCATCGCCGAGAAAGTGCCGCAACTGGCAAATGCCAGTCACGCGCTGCTCTTTGGCCTGATGCTCGTGCTCGTGGGACTTGGCTTCAAAGTCGCGGCTGCTCCTTTCCAGCTTTGGGTGCCCGATGTCTATCAAGGCGCACCCACACCCATCACGGCTTTCCTCTCCGTGGGTTCGAAGGCGGCCGGCTTCATCGTGCTCATGCGCGTGGTGCAGGCGTTTCTTCATGTTCAGAATGGCGACGACGTTCTCATCGGAAAGATCGTCGCGGTGTTGGCCGTGCTCGCCGCTCTCAGCCTCCTCTATGGGAACCTGGCGGCCATGCCTCAGGACAATCTCAAGCGCCTCCTGGCGTACTCCAGCATCGGGCACGCCGGTTACTTGCTGGTGGCCATGGCCAGTGTCAACAGCCAGGTCGGTTTTGGCTCCGCCTATCTTGCGATTGGTTATTACCTGGCGGGTTACTTGTTAATGACGCTGCTCTCATTTCTCATCCTCGTGGTCGTGGCCAGCCATTCCCGCGGAGATGACATCCTTCATTTCAACGGACTGGCCAAGCGCTCTCCCTTCCTCGCCTTTGGCATGCTCATCGCCATGCTTTCCCTGGCCGGCATTCCTTTCACGGTGGGCTTCTACGGAAAACTCCTGGTCTTTGCGGCGGCGATCCAGCAGCACCATTTCGTTCTCGTGACCATCGGCGCGATTACCGTGGCGGCTGGATTCTACTACTACCTGAGGGTCGTCACGGCCATGTACTGGCAGGAGCCCAATGATGAAACTCGCATCACTCTCAATCCGCTCACACGGTTGATCATCGGGGTGCTTGTCCTTGCTATCGTCGTCTTCGGTATTTTCCCTGATCCGATCCTGAGCATGCTCCGGCCGCATTCAGACCCTGCCGCTGCATCGGCGGTGGCGAAGGTGGACGGACCGAAATCCTGACGGCTCGCTCCCTCGGAAAGGTGGAGAGGAGGCTGGATTCTTTTCTCGGAGTCGGAAAAAATCCGGCCTGCCATGAAACAGCGTCTTCTTGAAACCGTCGGGCGCAGCGCCCGTCTGAAGGTGCTCAACGAGTTGAAGCGTTCCCCCAAAGGCTTGCCCGTGGCTGAAATCGCCGGACGCCTCGGCATGAGCTATATGGGGGTGAAAGACCTCTGCACGGATCTCGAAAAGCGCGGTCTGCTCGATACCTGGCGCCAGCCCGCGAAGCTGGGGCGCCCCCAGATTTTCTATCGACTCACAGGCAATGCGCACGAGCTCTTCCCTGCCACGAGCAACGCCTTGACCATCCAGCTCCTCCAGGCTGCGCAAAAGCTCTACGGTCCTTCCGCAGCTGAGAAACTCCTGCTCGTCACTTTCCAAGCCAAGGCGGATGCCTACCAACGCCGGATTAAAGGTACCACCGCTGCGGAGCGCGCCGCTGAATTAGCCCGTCTTCGCGATGAAGACGGTCACATGACCGAATTGCGCCTCGATGAAGCCTCCGGTGAAATCAGTATCGTCGAGCACCACTCTCCTCTTCTCGATGTGCTTCGCGCCTTTCCCCTCGTCGCCAAACTTGAGAGTGATCTCTTTTCGCGCCTGCTGAAAGTTCCGGTGAGACGCGAAGAATCGGCGGTGTCCGGCCTTTTTTGCGTGACGTTTTTGTTAGTTGGATAGCGGGCGGGATCGCATTGTTTCGGGCGGATACTTTTCCGTGCATCGCTGCGAAGAGACGGTATAATGGGCCACTTCCCTTCACGACGGGAGCCGGCTTGGCGCACCCAATCCAATGTCCGAATCTCGACAGATCATTCCCCCCAGCGTTCGCCCAGGCGGCCAAAACTCGCGGCAGATGACACTGACCGGCGCGAGGCATTTCTCTTGCTTTGGGTATCTTAATTTTCCGCATACGTGCGGCTGCACTCCTTTCGTCCATGCTCATGGCAAATAGCCACACAGAAGCCAATTCCCAGGACCTCTACTGGGGCGTGATCAGCTATGTTCCGGCTGATATCGCCTGGTGCGAATGGCTCTACTTTACCCTCAACGGCTATCCGGTTCCCGTGGCTCTCGCGGCGCGGGCTACTCGCGATGGGTTTGGTTTACCGGAAACGCTCTCGGTGTTTCCCGATCCTGACGATCGTGACTATGCGGGCCGTTATCCCGATGCCCTTAAGGCGGGCCGGTATTTGATCGTGATTTGCTCGCCGAATTCCGCTCGCAGTGAATCGGTGGATGCCCATATTCGGGATTTTAAGGCGGCGGGAGGGGAAGAGCGGATCATTGTTCTCGCGGTCGAAGGTGAGCCGACCAGTGGCGCGGGGCGGCGCAGCCCGGGTCCGAGCGCCTGGCTCCCTCCGTGGCTGCGTTGGCGTCTGGACGAAAAAGGCGGATTTCGGATTGCTGACCGCACCGAGCCGCAAATCATCGATGCGCGCCCCGGGCGGATGGATCTGGACGACATCATGGCATCTTTGATTGCGGCGCTGCTCGATGTTCCGCGGGGTGAATTCGACATCGCCAGTGGGCCGATTCCGCAGCCGCCTCCGGCGAGAGATGATACCCAGCTTTTGGATCAGGAAGGCATGGTGGAACAGATTTGGGCGGAGCTGAATTCCCCCAAGCCGGATACCGTAAAGATTCCACGAGTGATACTCGACGAACCTCCGGCGCCCGTTGAAGTCGCCGCCGTGGTTTCGCCGCCGCCGGTGGTTGCCAAATCGCGGCCGTTCCACACGGTGGCCGGCATTCTTGTCATTGCTGTCATCTCATTTGCCTTGGGTGCAGCAGTCTGGTGGTTCATGGCGCCTGAAATGGAACGTCGCGGAGGGCACGGCAGAGCCGTCGCGGCAATCCCTCAGTCTCCCAAACCGGATGAGCCAGAACCAATCGCGGAAAAACCCATCACGAAACCTGAAGTCACGCCGCTACCTCCGCCGCCCTTTCAGGCCCATGTGACACAGGCGCCTGCCGTGTCCGTGGCGCCCGCGCCTCAGCCTGCTCCGGAGACGGCTACTCCGCCTGCACCCGTTGCCGTCGCGCCCAAGCCATCTGAGGCGCCCGCTGAGGTCGTGGATTCTGGCCCGCCCGCGCTGACTCCCGAGCAGATTTCGGAGCAAGCCGCCGCCGCCGTGTTAAAAGACGCCACTGACGCAAGGTCTCAGGCCGACCGGCTTGTTCGGGTGGGGCAGGTTCAGGAGGCGCTTCCGCTGTACCTCAAGGCGCTGGATTGCACGGAGCGCTATGCGGCGCTTCGTTCGAGCGATCCCGGCGCTGAAGTTGAGACGGCCAAGCTTTGCCTCGTGGTCGGCTCTCTTCAGGCCAGCTACGCATCTACGGCGGAAGCCCGGCAAACCTTCGACATGGGACGACGTGTTCTGGGCAAGATCAAGCCCGCCAAAGGCGCTGGAGATGAACGTTCCCGCTTGCTGGCGAGCCTTCAGTTGCAGATCCATCGGCTCGATGAAGATGCTCCCCGTCGCCGGGCGGAGCGGGATTGATGCTTTTCGTCTTCACTTTCGCGAAAAAGAGGTTGCGCTTTTCCGATTGACCGCTAGCGTCCCCGCCCCATGCCAAGATCCATCGCACGTCGCAAGACGAAGAAAGCCGCTGCCAAGCGGATGAAAGTGACCGCGACCGGCAAGATCATGCGCCGCAAACCCGGCCTGCGCCATCTCGCGTCTTCGAAGAGTTCAAAGCGCAAGCGCCAGCTCGGGAAAGACGGCCAAGTTCATGAGACCATGCTGGCTCGCATCAAAGAGTGCCTTCCTTTCGCCTGATCGTTTCCCCCTCCCAATTTCTCGAGTAAGATCGAGACCCTGATCCAGCCCGTCTGTCCGCAAAGCGGACGCCTCGGCGCCCGAGGCGGCGGATCAACTAACCAAACCCAAACAGGCGCGCCGAAAGAAACCTAAACTCAGTCAGACCATGCCAAGAGCAACCAACTCGCCGGCTTCTCGCCGCCGTCGCGCCAAAGTCATCGATAAAGCGAAGGGATTCCGGGGGCGTCGTTCCAAACTTTTCCGGTACGCCAAGAACGCGGTAATGAAAGCGGAGTACTGGTCGTATCGCGACCGCAAAACCCGCAAGCGGAATTTCCGCATGCTCTGGCAGCAGCGCATCAATGCCGCGGCTCGCGCCAATGGTCTCACCTACAGCCGCTTCATCGAAGGGCTGAAAGCTGCGGCCATCGATCTCGACCGCAAGACGCTCGCCGATATCGCCGTGGCGGACGAGGCGGCATTCAAAGGCTTGGTGGCAAAGGCCCAGGCTGCGCTCGACGGCAAGCGCGCTGCCGCGAAAAAGGCGGCGTAATACTCATCTAAACTAGTTTTCTCAAAAACCGCTCACTGGCTTTGCGTCAGTGAGCGGTTTTTCGTTGTACCGGTGGCGGAGCATATTGGCTCGCAGTCTCGAACTCTCGCTTCAATGGGGAATTTGCTCCGCCATACGGTCTCGCTCGCACCGGTTTAGGTTTCGAGTTGCTTCGCTCAAAGTAAGGGTAAGACTTGTGAAGTGAATGCGTCCATCGGCTGCCAGCTCAACCGCGTGCGATGGTGGCTTTTCCTCGTACCGCTATGGCCGATCGGGTGGGTGATTAACCGATCGGGCTTTGAGCTTTGGCCGTACGTCGCGGGAGGGATGTATGGCTCGCTGCTCTTTTTCGTGGCAATCCGCTCGGTCGAGAGGCCCAGCTTAACTGCAGGGGTAATGTTCCTTTTAATTCTCTACGGCGATATCCTTCGAGACGTATTCGGTTCGGAGATTCGTGACCGCAGGTCTTTTGAGCGGGATGTAATATTTGCTTCTACATATGCCATGACGGGGCTGTTATTTATCCTTCGCGCTTGGTGGGGCCGCAGTCCGAAAGGTGAGGCGGGCGAATTCGCTGAAAGAAACAGAGAAGTTTAGGGCATACGGATAAAAAATAGCAAAGCACGCACTTTTCAAGAGATTGCAAGTAGTTCGAGGCCCGAGAGTTGCTCTGTCCGGCAAAACCAAAAACCGACCTTTGAGTCCTGACCGGCTTTAGCTCGGTCGTCAGCGAATGTTGCTCCGGGCTCCGCCCCACCGGAACAGTACGAAGCGAAGGACGACCCGCCGGTGGCATCACCCCTGTTTATCATCATGCTCGACACCCCAGCCTCGGAAAGGCCTTCTTTGGCGTCTCTCCTGGAATACCGCTCGAGCGCCTTCGAATTCCTGACCGACGCCGTCATGATCACCTCCCTGGATGGCCAGATCATCGATTGGAATTCGGGAGCCACGGCCATGTTTGGCTGGTGCCGTGCAGAAATGATTGGGAAAACACCGGCCGTCTTGCATCGGCCTGAAGAAGCCGCCGAGCTGGCCGCATCCATCCATGAGACCACTGCTCGAGGCGAGCATTGGGCGGGCGAAATTGCCTTTGTTCGAAAAGATGGCTCCTCAGGCATTACCGCGACCACGATCATTCCGATGCCTGATGAGCAAGGCCGCGTTTTCGCAAGAATCGGCGTGAATCGCGACATCACGGCAAAAAAGGCCGCCGAGGGAAAATTGATTGAAGAGAAGCAACTGCTCCAGACGCTGATCGATGCCCTGGCTGACCCGATTTTTTTCAAGGATATCGATGGGAGGTATCTTCTGGTGAACAGTGCTCACTTGGTCCGGTGGAATATCAGTCGCGAAGAAGTCATTGGGAAAACGAGCTTCGATATCGAGCGACTGCGTGATCACGCGGACCTGTACGAAGTGGACAATCAGACGGTAATTCGTACCGGCGACCCGATTATCAATCGCGAAGAGCCCTTTACCCGGACTGATGGAAGGCAAGGCTGGTTTCTCACTTCCAAATTTCCTTTGCGTGACCGGTCTGGGTCCATCATTGGCATCGTGGGGATTGCGCGTGACATCACTTCGCGCCGCGCGGCGGAGCAGGAGCTGGCGGACGAACGAGAAAAATTGCGCACCATCCTCGATGCCTTACCCGATCCGGTCTTCGTCAAAGATTTGGAAGGACGGCATATCCTCCATAACGACGCTACGATTCGACTCTTCGCGCTGCATCCAGAGGCGCTCGGCACCACCGTTTATGAAATGCCACTCCCACGCGAGCATGCCGATCGCTATTCGGCGGATGATCGCTTCGTCATTGAAACAGGTACGCCGATCGTGAATCGCGAGGAGCCGTTTCAGTTGCAGGATGGGGGCGAAGGATGCCTCTTGACTTCGAAGTTCCCGCTGCGCGACAGCGGCGGCTCCATCGTCGGGTTGATAGGCATTGGGCGCGACATCACCCAGATTCGCCGAGACGCCACGGAGCGAGAAGCGCTGCAAGCTAAACTGCGGGAAACGCAGAAGCTGGAAAGCCTGGGAGTGCTGGCCGGCGGGATCGCTCACGATTTTAACAATCTCCTCGGTGTCATCCTGGGAAATGCCAGCATTGCTCTGAATTCCAAGCGCGATCCCGATTGCCGGCCATTCCTGGAGCAGATCGAGACTGCCGCCAGCCGTGCCGCCGATCTGTGCCGGCAAATGTTAGCTTACTCGGGGCGAGGCAATCTGGCCGTTCATTCGCTCGACCTCAATTCAGTCATCCGGGAGACCGCCAATTTGCTGCGGGTTTCCATCGGAAAAGGCGTGGAACTGCGAACCCTGCTCGCACCCGAACTTCCTGCGGTGATTGGCGATGAAACGCAGCTCAGGCAGGTGATCATGAATCTGGTGATCAATGCTTCCGAAGCGATCGGCGATCGGTCGGGTTCGATCCGGCTTTCCACCTCTACCGTTCACGCCGACGAAAGCTATTTGAAAGGAGCGCGGATGGCTTCTGATATGAAGCCAGGCCATTATGTGAGCATGGAGGTGTCGGACGACGGGCACGGCATGCCATCCGATGTGATCGACCGCATTTTCGATCCTTTCTTCACCACGAAATTTACGGGACGTGGGCTCGGCCTCGCGGCAGTCCTCGGCATTGTGCGAAGCCATCGCGGAGGGCTGAAGATTCAATCTGAACCGGGAGTGGGAAGCACCTTCAAAATGTTAATTCCCTGCGCTTCCGAAACTCAAATATCCGACCTGCCACGGCAGGGCGGAACCACCCTGCCGTGGCGCGGGACAGGCACCGCGCTGGTCGTGGATGATGAAGAGCCGATCCGCAAGACGGTCGCGGAAATGCTAAAGAAAATGGGATTCGTGCCGCAGCTAGCTTCAGATGGGATCGCGGCCCTCTCGAAATTTACCGAGAAGCCAGACGCATTCACGCTCATCGTGATGGATCTCACCATGCCGGGGCTGGATGGTTTGCGCACGAGCAGCGAGATTCGGAGAATCCGAAACGACGTGCCCATCCTGCTGATGAGTGGATTCAACGAGAGGGAGGTCGTCGGGCGTTTTCAGGGCCATCGGCAGCCCGGCTTTATTCACAAGCCTTTTACGATGCCAGCGTTTCGGGAAAAAGTGCGGGCAACGCTGCTCGATGAAGCGGCTGCTTTGTAATTTGCGCGAGCCGGGCGTGGAGGCGCTTTGCCGAAAGATCGCATTGGGTGGACAATCCGCTTGAAAAGAGCGATTCGTGAATTCGCACTATGAAGTTTTTCTTCAAACTCCTCCTTGTGGCGGCGGTCGTCGTTTTCATTAAAACGCAGTTCATCGATAACAAAAACGATTTCAAGCACCGCGGTCTGGTGCCGCTGGATGTTAGATTTGTGCAAGGGCCGAAGCCGGCAGAAAATCATCCTTTGCTCATTGAGTTCTGGGCGACTTGGTGCGGGCCATGCCGGCAGTCAATCCCGCATGTTAACGAACTCTACGCAAAATATCATTCGCGCGGATTGTACGTGGTGGGGATTACTCAGGAGGAGCCGGGCGTGGTTCAGAGTTTCATGCAGCAGGTGCCTATGCAGTATGCGGTGGGCCTGGACCCGCTGGGGCGATATGGCAAGGAATTGGAGATCAAAGGAATTCCGCACGCATTTTTGCTCAACCGCAATGGGATGCTCGTATGGGATGGCCATCCGATGGAACTCACGGCAGCGGAGGTCGAAAAGGTTTTGTAAGCCTAAAACCGAAACAGAGTCCACGAAACACACAAAAGGACACGAAAATCAGAGTGTTGCTTGTTTGTGGTCGTTCATCCTCTTGGAAAAAACAGGCTCTGCCCCAAAGTATTCTTTTCGTGTGTTTCGTGGACCTCTCATTTCCGCTTTAGGGTAAGTAACGCTTGATCAAGCGGCGTCGGGGATGGCGTCCATTTTTGGCGCGAGCGAGGTGATGCTCTCCGGTTTTTTAAATGCGGAATCCGCCGGAGTCTGGGTGAGGATTTCCTGCACCGTTTGCAGGAGAGCCCTGGCGGGGCACGGCTTGGGGATTACACGCGTCACGCCTGCTTGCTTGATAGTTTCGAGACTCTCCGTCGAGGTCATACCGGTGCTGGCCACGATATTGACGTCGGGATTGATTTTCTTGAGCGCGGTGATGAGTGCCGGGCCATCCATTCCCGGCATGAGCATATCGCTGATGACGAGATCGATTTGATCCTGGTTTTCCAAATAGACGCGCATTCCTTCTGTGCCATCGCTGGCTGAAAGCACGCGGTATCCGTTCATTTCCAGGCTCCGGCAAAGCACGTTGAGCAGTACCGGTTCATCATCTACGGCGAGGATCAACTCGCCACGACCGCGCAATTCGGCCAGTGACTTGACGGGGCCGGAGGATCGCGATGGTGCCGCTTCGCTTGCAGGCACGTAGATTTTAAACGTCGTGCCGCGATTCACTTCGGACTCAAGCGTGATGAAGCCGCCGTGGCTGCGGATGATGCCCAGGGTGGTGGCAAGACCGAGGCCCGTTCCTTGCCCCTGGCTTTTGGTTGTGAAGAACGGATCATATATTTTTTCCCGCAACGATTCCGGGATTCCGTTCCCGGTATCTGCCACCGTAAATACTACATAGCGTCCGGGAGTGGCATCAGCATGTTTAGTGGCGAAACGCTCGTCCACTTCCGCATTTTCAACTGTGAGCGTAAGGATGCCGCCTTTGGGCATGGCGTCGCGGGAGTTTACGCAAAGATTAAGCAATACCTGGTGAAGCTGGGTGGAATCACCAAGCACGGGCCAGACGTCCTGCGCCGGCCGTTCGCAAAAGGAAATCGATTTGGGAAAAGTCTCCCGAATAATCGAACCGATTTCCGAAACGAGCGACTTCGGCCGCACGGAGACGCGTTCGCCTTCCACGCCGCGGGCGAAAGAGAGAACTTGCTTCACGAGCGATGTGGCCCGCTGTGCATTTGCGGTGACGAGTTCCAGCGTGCTCCGGCTTTGCGGCTCGGTGAGGTCGCTGCGAAACAGATCCATCGCCAGGGAAATGGGTTGCAGAATGTTATTCAGGTCGTGGGCGATTCCGCCGGCGAGTGTGCCAATGCTTTCCATGCGCTGAGCGCGCAGGAATTTGGCTTCGAGTTGTTTCTTCTCAGTGATGTCGGTGTTGATCGAGAGAACCGATTTGGGGCGTCCCTGGTCATCGTGAACTAATGTCCAGTGGGACTCGACGGTAACACTTTGGCCGTCCTTGGTTTTCTGCTCGAGTTCACCAAGCCAGCTTCCTTTTTCAATGACGGCCTGGCGGGCTGCGGCCAGGGTTTTATCAGCGATTCCACCATAGACGGCGTCGAGGAATTTGCGGCCTATGGCTTCCATCGCCGGTAGACCGTAAAGACGTTCGGCGCCGTGATTCCAAAAAAGAATGTTATCTTCGAGATCACGCACCACGATGGCGTCGCGCGCCTTTTCGAGGAGCATGGCCTGCTCGCGAATCCGCTCGACAGCCGCTTTGTGAAGAACGATTTCCGATTCCAGACGCCTGTTCACGGCGACGAGTTCGCGTGTGCGCACGGCGACCGTGCGCTCCAGTTCTTCGTGACTGCGGCGTGCGGCTTGCAATAGCGTCCATTTCTCCGTGAGAGCATGCGCGAGTTGCAATACTTCGATGGTGTCGAAGGGCTTTTTAAGGATCAGCACGCGCTCGGAGTTTCCGAGCTTATCGGCCATCTCCTCCCAGGATTTGTCGGAGTAGGCGGTGCAGATGACGACCTGCAAATCGGGGTCCACCTCCCAAAGCTTCAACGTAGTTTCCAGACCGTCCCAGCCGGGAGGCATGCGCACATCCATGAAGACAAGCGAAAAGCGCTTTTCCGCCTGACGCGCTTCGCGCACGATCTGCAGCGCCTTCGCTCCCTGCGAGGCAAAGCTTAGTTGAAAGCGAACACGGCGCGCGGGTTTATGGGTTTCGGCTATATCTAGCATACGCCCAAAAACCTCCGCTTCTTCGTGGTCGAAAGCTTCCTCCTCTGCATCGGGATCAAGGATCTTTCGAAAATCGTCGTGAATCGCTTCGTTATCGTCCACCACGAGAATGCGGTAAGTCTGTTCCAGATTCTCCGGCGGTGACAGACGATGTTTGAGTAAGGGATTTGAGGTGGTTGGCATAAATTAGGAAACTAGTTGTTGGAATTCGACAAAATCGGGAGCTCCAGAGTGAAGGTTGCGCCTTCGCCGGGGCCGGCGCTTTCAGCCGTGAGACTTCCTCCCATCTCCTGGGCTGCGAGCACGCCGCAGTGCAGGCCGAAGCCGTGCCCATTTTTCTTGGTCGTGAACCCGTGGGAAAAGATGCGGGTCAAGTTTTCGGTGAGGATGCCGACTCCGTTGTCGATCACGCTGACGCGGATGCTATCTTCCTCGCCCCGGGCAATGCGCACCACCATGCGCTTATCCAACCGTCCGCTATCGGTGAGCGCGTGCTTGGCATTGCGCACCAGATTTACCAGAACTTGCAACACTTTGTGTTTTTCGATCGATGCGAGCGGCACTTCATCAAACTCGCGCACAACTTCGACATGGTGGCGTTTGAGCCCCTGTGCATTCATGCGAATCGCATCTTCCACTACGTCCGCGATGGGAAGAGTGTCCCGCAAGCCGCCGATATTCGCATAGCTTTGCTGCACGGCGATAATGTCGCGGATGTGCTGGATATTCTGCCCGAGGAGCTGAAGCTCCTCTCCCATCGCGAACTGCTCGCTGGAAAGGCGCTCCGCGAGCTTTTCCAGAAACGCCGGCAGTTTGGCGCCTACGGGGTCGTCGGCAAAAAACGAGGCCAGATCGGTTTCATGGTCGCGGAGGAGTTGCGCTGTTTTGGCAACACTGGGCACGCGAGATTTGCGGATTTTTTCCGCGATCAGGGAACAGGAAACATTCACGCTGTTGAGAACGTTGCCGACGTTGTGCAGAACGCTGGTGGCTACTTCCGCCATTCCAGCCTGGCGGGAAATCTCCAGCAGTTGCTTGTGAGCGCTTTCCAATTCCTGCTCACCACGCTTGCGCTCGGTGATATCCCGAAAATTGATGACGTTCCCAATGGGGCGCCCATTGATTCGCTGCAGTTTTACGTAACGCTCAAAAGTGCGCCCATCCTTCATTTCGAAAACGTCAAACGCATCCGCCTCCGGCGTATTACGCAAATCCTGCACCCGTTTGACATAGGCTTCAGGATCGCGCACCTGCGACCCGGCAAAGGTGATGAGCTTCTCCGCGTTGCCTTCCTCCAGAAGGGCGGCGGGAATGCCCCACATCGCGGCGTACTGCGAATTGAAGCACACCATTTTTCCGGAGAACTGCACTGCGACAATGCCGTCAGCCGTGGATTCCAGAGTGGCGTTCAGCAGGGAAACGGAATCGGCCAGCTCACGGGTGCGTTCGGAGATCTTGGTTTCAAGATCGTTTCTGGCGGCTTCAAGCGCGGAATCACGCGCCTGAATCTGGGTGAGCATCTCATTAAAGCTATCGATCAGCGCGCCAATTTCGTCTTCATGCCGCTTGCTAGCTCGAACTGAATAGTTTTTGTCGACGGCTACCGAGTGCGTCACTGCCGCCAGTTCCAGGATCGGTTCAGAAATGATCGTGCGGAGCTTTGCGGACAAAATGAAGGCGGCGATTGAAGAAGCCGCGAAAACGAGACAGAGAATGGCCGCGTATTTCTTTAGTCGTGAGTTTAGCTTTTCGAGATCGGAGGCAATATAGACAGTGCCAATGTCCTTTCCTTTCAGCGTGACTTTCTGAAACGTATCCAGGCGTTTGGGAAGAAATTGCGAGCCAGTCGGCTGAATGTGCGGAAAGACAAATGTCGCGGGCAGTTTGGCCCGGAGGTAGCGCGCTACGACACGGCCATCAATATCGTACGCAGCCGCAGCCATGATGTGGGGATTTGCGCCCAGGGTCTTGAGCGTTTCCTCCATGGAATTGGCGTCCTTGAGAGCGAGACTGGAAGCGATGTTGTAGCCAAACATATCCGCCAGAATCGCAAAATCGCGGGCCATGGTTCCGCGGAAGGTCAGTTGCTCGTAGGTAACAAACGCCACACAGGCCAGCAGAAGCGCAAATGTGCTGGTGATCATGGTGATGAACGCCAGTTTGCGTTTGATGGGTACTTTGCGAAGAAAGGTGAGCATCGGGGCGATTTGCCGGTCGAGCGAAGCGACCCCTGCGCCACCGGTCCATGGTAGGGTGGGTATTCAACCTTGGGGAAAGTGCGGAGAAACGGATGGTGTAACACCCTACTTCTTTTGGGGGAACATGCTTACATCCGGTCGATCTCCGCGGACGCGGAGAGCCCTCGCCGCGTTGAGAAATCCGGAAGACGTGCGTTATTACGAATTCCATGCCTTTCCGCCCGCTTTTGCTGTCAAACATCGCTGCCTCATTGGCCGTGTTGGCGTGTGGATTTTGCAGTCTATCTCGTGCGGAGGATTTTCAGGGTTCGACTCACCAATTGCCTTACGACGAGGAGGTGCTCCGCTATAGCGCGCAAACGCCAGATGATCCAGTGGCGCAGTTGCAAAAGAAGATCGATGCAGGCCAGCTCAAGCTGGTGTGGGATGACAAGTTCGGGTACTTGCCGGGCTTGCTCACCGCGTTAGACGTACCGAAATCCTCGCAGATGTTGGTTTTTTCAAAGACCTCTCTGCAGCGGACGTATATCTCGCCGGCGAATCCGAGGGCGCTTTACTATAACGATAACGTCTACATCGGCTATATTCCGGGAGCGCCGCGGATGGAGGTGTCGGCGGTGGATCCGAAATTGGGTGGAGTCTTTTATACCATCGATCAGGAAAAAGTCCGCAAACCGCGGTTCACTCGGGAATCGGATTGTCTGCGATGTCACGCTGCGGCGCGCAGCATGGGGGTGCCGGGGCACATCCTGCGCTCCATCGGCACGGATGAGACGGGCGAACTGGATTCGCAAACGGAGGTGGGAGAGATCAATCACTGCACTCCGCTGGCCGATCGCTGGGCTGGCTGGTATGTGACCGGAACGCACGGTGATCAGACGCATCGGGGAAATCTGGTGGGAGCGGAGGCCTTTGCGAAGCAGAAGGAAGAGCCGAATTACCTGGGAAATCTCACCGATCTGAGCCGGTTTCTCGATGTGACGAACTATCCGGTGAAGACCAGCGACATCTGCGCGGAGATGGTGCTGGAGCACCAGGCGCACATGCATAATTACATCACGCGGCTGAACTATGAAGCGCAACTGATGTTGCAAATGTATGGCCACATTCGCTATCTGCGCCATCAGGAGGAAGCTTTCTTGCGTTACTTGTTATTCACGGAGGAAGCGCCGCTCACGGGGCCGGTGGCGGGCGATCCGGCTTTTGCCCGGGATTTCAGTGCGCATGGTCCGCGTGATAGCAAAGGGCGCTCGTTGCGCGATCTCGATATGAAGACGCGGCTTTTTAAATATCCGTGCTCGTTTTTGATCTATACGGACGCCTTTGACCACATGTCCGCGGCGATACGAGAGGATTTGCTCGGGAGGCTTTACGATATCTTGACGGGCAAAGACAAAGATCCGCAGTTTGCAAAGATTAAGGCGGAAGATCGGCAGGCGGTTCTGGAGATCCTCAGAGAGACGAAGCCAAATTTGCCGGACTACTGGCGGGGGGCGTAAGGGGCGTGGAAAATCGCGTGCGGCTGCTCCGGTGTGATTTCCCGGGAACGCCAATCTCCCGATTGGCGAGTTTCTGAAGTCGCTTGTTTCCCAAATCGCAACGGGGTGTGCAAAGGTTATGTGAGATCGCCTCGTGCTACTGACCACCGCGCCAATCGGGAGATTGGCGTTCCCGGGAGGCGCGCTTTTATCCCGTACTTTGCTTTGGCGAGATTTCGATCACGTTGCGAAAGGGATCAATTGAGAGCGCGTGAGTCTTCCGGACTGTCGATATCAATGTCGCCGCCAGGGAATGGAATGCTAACGAGAGAAGAAGCATATTGAGTGAATAACCCTTTCGCGCCCTGATCGCCGTGAAGCGCGGAGAGATCATTGAAGAGACGTTGGCCGAATAAAGCGGGAACGCCTTTTGCACTGCCATAGTCCGAAGCGACGATATCCGGCTGATCGGAAGAAAACCTTTCGATGAGGGCGTTGATCACTTTCGACGTGAGCGCAGGTTGATCGCAGACGGCAAAGATAACGGCGTCCAGGTTCGGCAAAACTTGCCGAATCGCGTCGAGGCCACTGATGAGAGATGAGGCGATTCCTTGCTCCCACTGCGGGTTATGCACGACGGTGACTGAGAGATTGCGTAGTTCAGCGCGGCATGTTGCTGAATGAGCGCCGATCACGGCGACTGCGGAGTGCGCCGCGGATTCCGTGAGGGCGCGCGCGGCACGATGAATCAGCGTTTCGCCATCGAGACAAAGCAACTGCTTGGGAGTTCCCAGGCGTTTCGATCCGCCGGCTGCCAAAAGAACGGCGCCGACCTTCATGCGGCACGCGGCACGATCTTCGGCGCATCCGAGCTATGGATGGCTGTCTTACGGCTCTTGAGCGAACCGCCGGCGCGTCCACTCATGACCGCTTTGATTTCTCCGATGATCGAGAGGGCGATTTCTTCGGGTCCCTCCGCGCCGAGATCAAGTCCTGCCGGGCTGTGGAATGCTTCGAGTTGCTCTTCGCTTAAAGTAACGCCGGCGTCCATCAAAGAAGCCAGCAGTTGTTCCCGTCGATGGCGGGGACCAAGTAACCCAAGATACGGGAGCGTGCTGGGGAAGAGATTTGCCAGATAGGCGAGATCACGTCCGTAATGATGAGTCATGACGATGGCTGCGGTGCGCGCGTCCGCTTGAAGCTCGGTGATTTGCTCGGGTGCGAGTGCACGGGAGGCACAGCCGGGCGGTAGAATTGCCGGAGTTTGCGCTGGATGATTCACGGCTGTGACACGCCATCCTAATTGTGCGGCGAACGAAGCGAGAGGAGCGACGTCAGGCCCCGCGCCAAAGATCCATAGGTGAATGGGTGGGTGGATAACGTGAAGCAACGCAGTGGCCGCGCCGTTTTCGCATTGATACTCGCGCAAGAGCGGGCGGGCAGAATTGAAGACACCACGAGCGTCATGCAACATCTGAGCTGATAACGGTTCGCTGGTTAACAAACGATCGTCTTCGGAAAGCAAAGGATAGGAAGCGAGCCGGTGCGGAATTCTTCCACGAGATTCAAAAAACGTCAGAGCGGCTATGGATTGACGTCGGCGGAGCACGCAATCTTCCGCATGTAGAAAAAAGCTTTCCGCGCATTCCGGGATGATAGCTTCAATAAATATCTCGACGATTCCGTTGCAACCCAGGTGCACTTTCGTGTCGTAAGCTACGAGGATCGGTTTGCCTGTGCGAATGACTTCGGCAGCGCGCTTGGAGACATCCTCTTCCAGGCACCCGCCGCTGATCACGCCGAAAGATGCGCCATCTTCAAATACGAGCATCCGTGCTCCAGGACGGCGGTAAGTTGAACCTGAACTGCGAACCACTGTCGCCATAGCCAGGCGCTGCGAAGACCGGGCACGCCAATGCGCCAGCAGTTGGTTGAATTCGCTCATGGGAAGGAAGCCGAGGCTGAAACTAGCACCCTCGGTGAAAATGCCAAGCGCTCTCCAGTGGAGTTGCCAGCGTTTAAGCCGGGATGGCAGGTTCGTTTGCTGGCGACTTTTCGGCGGCGTGGGCCGCCGGCGGCGTTTGCTCGTGCCTGAGGCAGAGAAAGGCGACCGAAGAATGGAGCAGGACGCAGTTGAGCGGGGAAACGAGATCGATCCAATGTCCGGTCCAGCGCCACACGACGACGGCGACGGAGATGCTATAGGAAAATGCCCAGAGCCACCAGGGACGAGCATGTTCGTGGGACGGTGTCCGCCAGACAGTTTTCCAGATGGGGATGAATCCGATAATGATGGCGGCTTGAACGATGAGATTTGCCGTTGCTGCCGACCCACACGCCGCCCAGACGGCTCCGGCGAGGATGGCGAGAACGCAGGCGGCCCAATCGAGGCGGCTGAGTTTCTCAAACTTGCCGGTGCAAAGCGCCAGGACGAATGTGCCCGTGCACGGCACGATATTCACGAGGGGCAGCATGCTTTTCCAGACGTCACCGGAAGAGCTCAAGTAACTCCCGGCACTGACCAGTGCGATGGCTGTCCAGATGGCCCAGGTCGCGGCGTTCGGCTTGATCCGGCCGGAGAAAACGCCGCGATTATAATCGAGGTAGGCCGTCAAGTAACATACTCCCGCGAGGATGCTGGCGAGTACGGCCGGGGACATGGAGAGGGGGGCCTATCGCCTGGTGGGATCCAGAGGAGCGCTTACGCTTGTCTCTCCTCGGCGCGGGCTTTCTCAATCGCTGCGACCACAGGCAAACCTTCCTCGGGAAGCGCTCCACCGGAAATCATAGCGATGTCTGCATCCACCATGATGCGGACGAGTTCCTGGAATTTCACCTTGGGCTCCCAGCCCAGCAGGTCTTTGGCCTTGGCGGGATTTCCGATGAGCAATTCCACTTCGGCCGGGCGCTCGTAGTGCGGATCGTATTTGACGAATTCCTGCCAATTGAGTCCCACATGGCTAAAGGCCGCTTCGCAGAATTCGCGAACGGTGTGGGTTTCATTGGTGGCCAGGACGTAGTCGTCGCCCTCAGGCTGTTGCAACATGCGCCACATTCCTTCCACGTATTCTGGCGCGTATCCCCAATCACGCTTGGCTTCGAGATTGCCTAGATAGAGTTCCTTTTGCAGGCCTCGTTTGATCCGCGCCACGGCTCGGGTGATTTTGCGGGTGACAAAGGTTTCTCCGCGGCGCGGCGATTCGTGGTTAAAAAGGATGCCGTTGCTCGCGTGCACGCCGTAGCTTTCGCGGTAATTCACCGTGGCCCAGTAGGCATAGACTTTGGCGACGGCATACGGGCTGCGGGGCCAGAAAGGAGTCTTCTCGGTCTGCGGCACTTGCTGGACCTTGCCAAACATCTCGCTCGATGAGGCTTGATAGAAGCGGGCCGGAACTTTGGTTTCCCGCACTGCTTCCAGAATGCGGATCGTGCCGATGGCGGTGACGTCGCCCGTGTATTCCGGGATGTCGAAACTCACCCGCACGTGGCTCTGCGCGCCGAGGTGATAGATCTCCGTGGGCCCGATGCGGTCGATGAGCCGCGTCAGGTTCAGCGAATCGGAAAGATCACCGTAATGCAAAAAGAGCCGTACGCCATTGACGTGTGGATCGGTGTAAAGGTGATCGATGCGCGACGTGTTGAACGTGCTCGCCCGGCGGATGATGCCATGGACTTCGTACCCCTTTTCGAGGAGCAGGTCTGCAAGGTACGAGCCGTCCTGGCCAGTGATGCCGGTGATGAGCGCTTTTTTCATGTGGGCCGGTTAGAAAACGGCCAAAGCGGCGAGTCGGGAAGCAAATAATTCGCTACTTCCCGGAAACATCGAGGCAGACTGCTTCCTTAGTGCTGCGCGCGTAGATGCGGCCATTGGCCAGGATGGGAGTCGTCCAGCATTTGCCATCGAGGACGTGCGCTCGCGCGAGCTCTTTGTATTCCGCGGTATCGGTGGCGATGAGCACGAGATCACCCGCATCGGACAGGGCCAGCACCTGATCGCCGGCCAGGATGACCTGGCCCGGGCCGAAGCCGGATTTCTCCCACTTCACGTTGCCATTGGAAATATCCACGCATTTCACTGGGCCATTGCCGAATTCCTTGAACTGGAACATGCCGTACAAAAAGCCATCCTTGCTGCAGACGGGCGTGCTCCAGTGATTGGCCAGCGGCTTGTTGCCGGTCATGCGATAGATTTCTTTCGCCGACCAATTCATGCCGTCTTTGCTGATTTTCACCGCGCCGGCTCCCACGCCATAGCCCGCTGAGCAATAAACGATGTCGTTATACACTACCGGCGAGGCCGCCGTGGAAGTGTTATAGCGGAAGGTATAGCGCCACAGTTCCTTGCCGGTTTTGGGCTCGACGGAAAGAAGGCCGGATTGGAGAAAGAAAATAACCTGCCGCTGTCCGAGAATCGTGGCTGCCACCGGAGTGGCGTGCGTGATCTTTTCGTCGAAGGCTTTCCAGACCACTGCGCCATCCGCCGGATTGATGGCGAGGATGGATTCGCCAGGCCCGCCGCCTGCGACATAGACAAGGCCGCCTTCAAGTAACGGGGAGGCGGCGTTTTCCCACTGGATATTGCGGCCATGGTGCTCTTTGATCAAATCACGCGACCACAGCACCGTGCCCTTGGCGGCATCGTAGCATTTCAGATTGAGCTGCGAGGAAAGGGTGCACACGCGGGAGCCAACGATGGTGGGAGTCGAGCGCGGGCCGTCGCCGCCGGAGTTTTCCTTCGTTCCGGAGTCGCCGCCGCCGTCGTATTTGGCGACGTTCAAGGCAGCCATCCACAGCTCCTTGCCGGTGTTAGCATCGAGGGCCACGATGGCTTCCTGCTTCGCTCCCTCGACTTCTTTCAGCGAAAGGCAAAACGCGCGGCCATCACCGACGACAAAGGAACTAAACCCGCTCTCGCTCGGTACTTTCCAGACCTGCTTGGGCGGTGCCGAAGTCCATGGCTTGGCAATTTTCTCCGGTGTCTTGCCGTCGGTGCTCGGACCGCGGTATTGCGGCCAATCGGCGGCGTGAAGTGACAGGCTGAGGCAGGCGAGGGAAAGGCAAAGGCGAGTGAGCATGATGGGGTATGTGCTGAGGGTTAACAGGTCGTCGCGGTGTGGAGATTAATCACGGGATTTTCTCCAGGCGCAAGTCATCGAAACGGATGGGGGTGCCGGAGATGGGTGTTCCCCAAGCGCCCGCGCGGCCCGGCTTGCTGTCTTCCGGGTCTTCAAATTTGATCATCCACGCAGCGGGCTCGGGTGAGCCATCGGCCCAGGCTTTGCCTTCGGCGACCCAGTGGGTGCCGTCTTTACGGGCTTGAATCTTTACCCGGGTCCAGGCGCCGCCGGTCCACTCATACGGGACGGAGACTTTGGGTTCATCGCCTTGGTAAATCTCGAGCGCTTTTTTGCCGGGACTCACCTGGAGGCGGTAGCCGCCCGCGCCATTCAAGCTCAGACCAAAAGCGGGAAATTTCCGCCCCTGTTTCGTTCCATAGAAACGGGCGCTCGCCACTCCGTTCCCCTCCAGAGCGGGACCGAATAGGAACCCATACGCATCCACCGTCGCTTCCTCGAGCTCGAGGAATTTGTTCCCTCCCTCTTCTTTCACAGAGAAGGTGCCGCCCATGATGGTGAAACCCTCGGGCATCTTGCCGACTTCCGCTTTTTCGAAGTCATTTTGGTAAACGGGATCCGCGGCTCGGGCGGTAGCGCAGAGAAGAATGGTGCACGCAAAAAGGGACAGGGGACGAGAAAACGAGGAGAAACGTGGCATCGGATAAAAACGATAGAGAGCACCCGCCTGGGAGGCAATGCGGTGGCTCCAACTTGCCCGAAGCACGACCCGCGGGAGAGGCACTTCTTGGGGAGGATGTCGTGACGATATGCGGATGAGCAGCCACAAAGAACGCAAAGAACTCAAAGAGGGGGCAGTAGCTTTTGTAAGGACCGTGAAGGTGTCTTCGCGGACTTTAGGGAAAACGCAGAGGCGCAGAGAGTCGCAGAGAGGAAACATTGAGGATTTACGATGCTCTATCCCGGGAGCGCCAATCTCCTGATTGGCGAGTTTCTGAAATCGTTGCTCTCCATTTTCGGGGTGAATGTTGATCAACCCGCAAAGCTACGAATCTAGTCACCCACCAACTCGCCAATCAGGAGATTGGCGTTCCCGGCTTAGCGCGCTGATCTAATCTCTTCTCTGCGATCCTCCGCGCCTCTGCGTTTTTGCTGAGAGATCGAGCAAACGAACCGCGCGGATTTCTCGCGAGTCATCGCGCATTTCCTCTTTGCGTTCTCTGTGTTCTTTGTGGCTACCCCAACCGGATGCCCTGCTGCGCCGCAATCTTGTCGATGAGACGGAAGTCGGTGCGCACCTTGGAGATTGCCTCTCCCCGTTGCTCGATGACTTCCTCGTTGATCGGGCCGAGGCGCATCTGGCTGGCCGCTTCGAGATAGCGAATTTTGTGTGGATCGATTCCCATGACCCGCGCGCAGGTGGCATCCACCGCGGCGGCATTTCCGCCCATGACGATCACCCCGGCATTTTTGGCATCTCCCATGATCGGACCATCGCCTTCCATCCCCACGATTCCATCGACGATCGCGAGACGAGGCCGGATGATGGAATTGATATCGAGGATGGAATTTTCGATGCCGTACAGGTGGAAGACGTTCTTCGGCCAGCCGTAAAAAATCCCGGGCATGATGCCAAAAAGATTTTTCATGGAAAGCGTCACGCCCACCCAATGGTGCGTCTTCATTTTCGGCATGGAGACGATCCAATCAAACTCCGCCATGCTGCGCGGAAAAGTGAGCGTCTTCATTTTCGTGATCTGAGCACGATTCGGAACGATCAGGCCGGAATCATAGTTTAGATCGATGAAGCGAATCTTGTCCTCAGCGAGCACCTCCGAGAGGCCGGATTCATCCAAAACGAGAAGCGTGTCCGTGCGATGGCCGGGACCTTCGGCGACGGCTACCTGCGCAGCACCTAGGCTGAGAAATGCCTCCACTGCCGCGCGGACGAGCAGCGGATTCGTGTTGATGTGCCGCCGGTCGGCGTGCGGCTCCACCAGGTTGGGCTTGAGTAGAATTTTTTTCCCGCGAACTTCGGAATCGGTGATGCCGAGTTCCTTCAGCCCCGTGAGCAGCGGCGTGCGAAGATCGACATCGTAGCTCGCGACGCGGTGAATGAATGCCTGCGCCTCATATTTCTTGGCTAGCGCCGCGGCGGCCTCTTCGGCCTGGATTTGTGCCACGGTACGTTTGATCCACCAGCCGCTGGCCGCGACAGCAGAAGCAGCGGCGGCGGTGGCGACAAATTGACGCCGGGTTAAGCCTTTGCGGGAGGAAGCGGAGGAGTTCACGTTTTGGCCGGAAAGAGATCGATCAAACCACCGGGACAATGGCCCGCGATGAGCAGAAGAGCAAGATGGGACGTATCATACGGGCCGAGGCGCGCCTGGCGGTCGAGACATTCGGAAATGGCCTGATCGGCAAAAGCGGGGCGCCGTTTCCAGGCGGCCAGACCGAGGATGCCCCAGGCGAGCGTGAGCGGTGTGCGGATTTTTTCCAGGCGCTGCTCCAGAAGGGCGATGCTCTGGGAAACCTGGGATTCTTCGCAATGGCCCGCAAGCGCGGTGAGCGCTACGCCGATGTATTCTTCGGCGGGCAGAAGTTCCGCGCCATAGACGAAGGTATTGCCGAAATTCCAGCCGCCGTGCGGCAATTGGCGATTGAGGACTAGATTGATGCCCTGGCGGACGCGGTCGATCTGGCGTCCGCAACGGTCGAAAGCGAAGACTGCCATGGAGGTGGGTTCCACCCAGCAGGTCGTGCCTCCGATCCAGGCCCAGCCGCGCATGGTGGAATCGACGGAATTTACCGTGTCCTCGCTTTTAAAAGTGATCACCGTGACGTCGCTGAGGAAATTAAGCGCGTGGCGTGAAGCTTCCTCTCCCGGTGGCCAGCCCCACCAGGAGAGAAGCGCCAGAGCCGTGGGCCAGCTCGAGACAGGGTGGTCGTGATCAATCGCCACCAATCCTTCCTTGAATTGTTCCGTGAGCAGCTCCTGCCGTGCTTTTTCGATGGCCTCCTCATTTCCAGGACCGGCGGCGCGCATTCCCAGAACGGCCCAGGCCGTGGCATCGGGGCGCGGCTCGCCGCCTTCACGCGCGGCGAAGGCGCCGCTCGGCGTCTGCCGGGCAGCAAGAGATTTGAGGGTTGGGGCGAGATCCATGGGCAGACGGGGATTTAGCACGTTGCATACCGCGATGGAAGGACGGGAAAGGCGATCTGGATGGTGTGGAAGAAAAAGTAACGGGGCGGGCACTTGCAAAGCGCCCCTCCGGGTTGTTAGCTCCCGGCGAATTCATTTTGAGCTGTGTTGAAAACTTTCTTTGCCGTCGCTGTCCTCTGCCTTTCACCCCTTGGCTTTCTTTACTCCGAAGAGGAGATGAAAGTCGCCCGTGCTGAACCCCTGGAGGAGCGCGATGTGACGACGCGCGCCCAAATCTTTCTCGATCAGCAGCTTTTCGGGCCGGGGAAAATCGATGGACGGCCCGGGGAATTTTTCACCAAGGCGCTCATCCGTTATCAACGTGCGCACGGTTTGCCGGAGACGGGCAAGGTGGATGCGAATATCCCGCTGGATAGCGTTTTCCCGGTTTACGCCACCTATACCATTCAGGAGGGCGATCTGAAGTTTGTGGGCGAGTCGCCGACCAAGCCCGCGGAACAGGCTAAGAAAAAATATCTGCCGTATCCCACGCTGCTGGAATTTCTCTGCGAACGTTATCATTGTGCGCCGGAATTTCTGGCGCGTATTAACAAAGGTCTGAATCTGGAGACGCTAAAGGCTGGAGATGAATTGCGCGTGCCCAATGTTGAGCCGTTCAAAATTGAAGAATTGCCGAAGCAAGGCAATCTGCCGGATCAACCCTCGTACGCGCACCGCGTGATCCATATTCATCGGAACGAAAAGATGCTGGATTTGATGGACGGGGATAAATTGTTAGCGTCCGTGCCGATCACGCCGGGAGTGGCCGGTGGCGGAGCGAAGGAGACGCCCGCGGGAAATTGGAAAATCGTAGGTGTAGCGGCGAACCCCACGTTTCGCTGGGATGAAGGCGTGCTGAATCACGGCGTGAAAACGCAGGATTTCTTCAACCTGCCATCAGGTCCGCGCAATCCGGTGGGTGTCTGCTGGATCGGGCTGAATAAGCCAGGTATCGGCATTCACGGAACGAATAACCCGCAGACCATCGGCCGGGCCCAAAGCCACGGCTGCATGCGCACGGCAAACTGGGATGTGATCCGGCTCTCGAAGATGGTGACGAAGGGGATGACGGTGGTGATTGAGTAGGCTTTTCGGATTCGGAATGCGAACCAAGTAACGATCTCGAGATGCCTGGTGGGGCCGGCTGTCCCCAGCCGGACAATGTGCGGGCAAAGCCAGGTGCGCTTCGGTGAACGAAAACGTGTCATCGAAGCTTCCGCGGAATGATGGAATAACGTTCAATGTTCAACTTTCAACTTTCAACTTTCAACGAGCGCGAGTGAACCGGTCCTTTGCTTGTCGGTAAATTTCCATGGCTGTCACTCATTCCGCCTTGCTGTGGCAGTTACACTAGCTCGTCCTCTCTGGATTTTTCCGTGAGGACTGGAAAATGCGCCGCTGGCCATTTGGCTATTCCGTTAAATCGCTATTGCGGAGGCTCCGCGTGCTGACTACGAAGAGGTCGTTCCTGCTCCCATTCCCACCATGAAGACCGCCGCTATTCTCTCGTTCACCGCTTTGGTTCTCACCACCTGGATCACCCGCGCGGCGCCGGTCGCGCTTTCGGATGGCAAAACCTTCGATGGCTGGGAGATCGGCGACAAAGCGCTCTGGCACATCGAAGACGGAGCCTTCGTGGGAGGCACACTCACGGAGACCGTGCCGCACATTGACTATTTATCGACCCTCAAGTCGTACAAAAACTTTGAGCTGCGGCTGAAATTCAAGCTCATCGGAACCGAGGGCTTCATTAACGGCGGTGTGCAAATCCGCTCAAAGAGGGTGGCGAACTCTGAGATGGAAGGCTATCAGGCCGACATCGGTGACAAGTATTGGGGCGTCCTTTGGGAAGAGCAGCGCCGGGATAAAGTGCTCGCCCCGGCGAACAACGCGGAGGAAGTGAACAAGGTTTTGAAGCACGACGACTGGAACGAGTACCGCATCCGCTGCGAAGGCCGCCGTGTTCAGCTTTGGCTCAATGGTTTGCAAACTGTCGACTACACCGAGCCTGATGCCACGATTCTCCAGGAGGGAAAGATCGGACTGCAGATTCACCCCGGTGGCAAGGCTCACGCTTGGTACAAAGACATCGTGATCGAGGAATTGCCCGATACGCCGGCAGCCGCCAAGCCGTAAGGAACCCGAATAGTTAAACCGCCTCATGTGCCCATGGTGGTTGGCTCCTGCATACATCACCAGTGCACGGTTCCCGAGCTGGCGGTGGTTACTAAGGAGAGTATAGTGACTGCGCTTATGTCCGAGAGCCGAATTCCAGAGGGAGTGATCGTGAATCGATTTCCCGTTACTTTCCTGAGTGAAGTTGTTTACTTTACTCAGCCGATGTCACGTGAACTCGCAGAGACGATTCGTATCCTGCGGCGCGATCATCATTTGCCGTATGATGCGTTGATGTGGGCACTGTCGGAATCCGATCCGGACCTGGGACAATGTTATACTTTTGGCAAAGCGCTGACGGAAAGGGCCAGTCTGGAACTGAACGACGAGGACCAGAGTTGGCGGTAAAAAACGTCGCATCTCTTTCGGAGTTTTTCGCAAGCCCATAAAATATCACTCGCGGCGGTCCTGCCACGGCAATTCAACGTTCTTGCAAGCTCACGTTATCAAACGACGCCGTGCATAGCATCCCGTTATTATGCGAGCATGTGACCAGGCCGACATACGCGGTTGACGGGATCGCGACAATTTCCGGCGTACCGGTTTGGGTCCATTTTATCCCGTCGGGGCTTGAATACCCGGTGAAGACATTGGCCTTGCGCTCGATCCGGATCCAGTACGGCGCTTTCGGTCCGGTTTGCGGAGTGGCAAACGTTATTCCATCCGTGCCTGCTCTGAAGATAAATTCCACCCCTCGCGACGGCGTCACATCCACCATCACGTGCGCGGCTCCCGTGCTCAGGCCCTCGCGAAACATCACGCCTGCTTTTGCGTAGGGAGAAGTATCCTCCAAAGCGATCACGCGCGCCGTCAGCGCGCAATCTCCGTTTACTGGCAGATGCACGAAGCGAAATCCGTCTTCGCGATTCCAGATATCGATCCCAGATCCCGCGACCACGAATTTTCCATCAACCTGGCTGAATGCCCCCGGGGTGGAAGCTGCGGTCCCGACATCTGCTGCCGCCCATGAGAGAGGAATGGCCGCTTTTTTGTCATCTTGAGAAGCTCCTGGGGTGGATGCCTGTTGCGGAATCGTCGAAACCATTGGCTTCGCTGCGGAGCCCGTCGGCGATGTCGATCCCGTTTTCGACCAGAAAAAGATGCCAAGAGCAACCCCGGCCATGCATCCGATGGCGGTGGCGATAGCCATTACCGGCACTCGGTTTTTGTTTCCCCCCGCACTAGCGCTCGTCGGCGGCTGCTTTTGCGCCGCGGAGGAGCGGCCGCGCTGCGCGGTTTGCAAGCGGCTCTGGGCTGCGCTCAAGCTAGCCAGTAATTCATCGTACCCGGCGAACCGGTCTCCCGGTTTATCCTGGACGCAGCGTCGGATTACCGCAGTCGTGGTGTCACTCGTTTCGGGAGCTAATAAGCGCACATTAGGGACTTTCGGGAGCACTCCGGTTTTCAATGCTGCCATTACCGCCCTTGTCTCGACGGGTGATGTGCCCGTCAGGCAGTGATAGAGCGTGCAGCCAACACTATAAATATCGCTTCGCACATCTTCGCCTGCACCTAAAAGCTTCTCCGGTGCGATATACTCGGGCGTGCCCCAAATGTCCCCGGATCCTTTGCGCGTTTGTTCCAAAGGAAGCGCCAGCCCGAAGTCGGACACCTTCACCTCCTGATTGGCAAAGAGAATATTTCCCGGCTTCACGTCCCGGTGCAGCAGTCCGCGGTCCCATGCCGCTTGGAGACCCTGGGTGAGCTGAATCCCGATTTTCAATACCTCGCTCTCGGTCAGCCGGCCCCGCAGTTCGATCTTCTCCGCCAGCGACCCGCCGGTGACCAGTTCCATGGCCACGAAGTACGAGCCGTGCTTGTAATCCGTCGCATAGACTTTCACCACATTGGGATGGCTAATGGACGCCGTGATGAGCGCCTCTCTTTCCAAGCTTTCCACGTAGGCTGGATCGTGCGTGTGTTCCTGTCGCAAAAGCTTCAGCGCCACGTCCCGCTCGAGCGTGTGATCGAAGGCTCGGTAAACCGTTCCGGCGCCGCCTCTCCCAAGGATATTCATCAGTGAGAAATGATGAAACTCTTTCAAGACCTTGATCATCGAACCACAGCTTGGGCAGAAAGTCTCCGTCAGAGGGCTGCACCCCGAGACGTCGAGGAGCGCGTTGCAGGTTGGGCAGTGTTCCAGCGCCGCGCCCATGGCCTGCATTCGTTCCTCCGCCGCCTGATACTCTTCCGGATCGGCGTTGCCGCGGATGATCATGGTCGAAGAAAAACACGGCGCGCTCGGTGTAGTTTCCGTCGAAGGGTGCGGGTCAATGGCTGCCTGAGCAGCGTCCTGAGTTTGGGGTGGCTCGGAAGACGGCATTCGACTTCGCCGCAGAGCAAAAAATATGCCCCGAAATGCGAAAACGCTAGGTGCCAAGTAAACGTATTAGTATGGGCGCTGATGCTGCCAAAAACATCGTCACCCTTGTTAGTTTAACGGATTGGGGCTGTCGTCAGGCGACCGGATTTTAACGAGGACGCGGATGTTTGAAGACGACGTTTGCTAATGACTGTACAATTTGTGTCGCAGCGCCTGTTACGGGTTACAGGTTTTCTCGATTGCTGTTTCAATGAGCTTTGGCGCAAAAAGCAGGCTCGCTGTTCCCCCCATATACCCCCGCTTCCGCATTGCGTGAATTTTCTCCCGCGGTGCGGAGGTGTTTGGCGCCGGACTGGCGTTTCCCCAAAACCTCCTATCGCTTCTCCCAGAGCAATCCCTCCATGAACGCATCCCTCCTCTCGCGTTTGATGATGGCAACGTTTGGCGCTTGTCTTCTCGCCTGCGACGCTATCGGCACCACCTACTATGTCGCGACCAATGGTAGCGACAGTAACAACGGTTCAACTACCGCTCCTTTTCTCACCTGGCAAAAGGGGCTGAACACGGCTCAAGCGGGTGATATCGTGGAAGTGCGCGCGGGCACGTATCGCAGCCAAAGCGCCAGCTTTCCGCGAAGCGGGACCTCGACCGCGCCGATTACGCTGCGCGCGGCGGCGGGAGCTACGGTGATTTTGAAAGGGTCGCGCGTAGTCACTAGCTGGGTGCTGGATTCTGGCTCGGTTTATCGCTCGGACGGATGGACGTTTTATTTCGGCACGTGGCAGACGAATCCCGGCGATGCTCGGGACAAAGCGCGCAATCAGCTCTTTGTGAATGGTGTCTATATCCAGGAAGTGGCCACGCGCGCCAGCATGGTCGCGGGAAGCTTCTTTATCGATCAGGCCGCGCAGAAATTGTATCTGTGGCTTTCCGATAACAGCAGTCCGGTCGGGAAAACAGTGGAAGCGGACGACACAGCCGGGCCCCTGCTGACCACCAATAGCCAAAACTATATCAATCTGCAGGGGCTGCAATTTCAGGACTGCGCCAATGGCCCGCAAGGCAGCGCGGCGGTGCGCATCTCGGGAACGAGTGCGAATTGCGCGGCGAGCAGTCTTTCCGTGCAATACGCGGCGGGGGCCGGGTTTGACATCGCGGGAACAAGTAACACGGTGACGAGCTGTGTGTTTAATTACAACGGGCAGCTCGGTATTCACGCGAGCGCACCGGTGAATTGCACTTTTGAGGGCTGTGAGAGCTCGTATAACAACACGCTCCCCGGCAAACAATACGATACCGGCTGGGAGGCAGGTGGAAACAAATTTGCGCTGTGCCGAAATCTCGTGATTGACCGGCATCTGGCGCACGACAACGTCGGGCCAGGAATCTGGTTCGACGTCGATAACGAAGGCTCGACGATTACGAATTGCGTCTCTTATCGCAATCAGCAGGGGATCATGTACGAAATCTCGTACACGGCGCTCATCGCCAACAATATTTGCTACAGCAATTCGCTGCAAGGCGCGGATCCCAATGGGCCGTTTGGGATCGGGATTTACGTCTCGAGTTCCGCAGGCTGCAAAGTGTTCAATAACACCTGCTGGGGCAATGATACCAAGGGGATTCGCATCACGGGTGGCGTACGTGGCGATGGCAGCAGTGTTCCCGGGCAGAATGTCTATAGCTACGCCACGCAGATCTATAACAACGTGTGCGCGTACAACCAGGTTTCGTCGAAAGGCTCCCGTGACTACTGCATCGATGTTGATACGACGCAGAATCCCAGCCTGAACAATACGCTGGTGCCTTATTCGCCGAACATTTCCGACTACAACCTCTTCTACCGGAACGATGCCTATAACTTCTTCGCGGCATCTCACGATCTCAATGGTTCGGCGCAAGATTACCACGTGCTCACCGATTGGCAGACAGCGCTGGGATTGGATATGCACTCCGTGTGGGGTGATCCGCAATTCACCAATACGGCAGGTGCGGATTTTCACCTACTGGCGACGAGCCCTGGGCTGGACATCGGCAAGACGCTGGCGGAAGTGTTGAGAGACTTTGATTCAGTCACGCGCACGCAAGGGTTGGCTTACGACGCGGGCGCTTACGAGCGGCTCTCTACGACCCGCCTTTTTGAAACGGAGTTGACCACGGTCGCGGGCACTTCCGGCGACACGCATCGCATTATTGACGATCCGAGCTTTAGCAATGGCGAGGGGACAATTCTCGATTCGGATGCGGTCGGCGACTATGTGATTTATCAATTGCCGAGCGTTTCTTCGGGAACCTATCACGTAAAAGTGGGCGTGAAAAAGTTTAACACCCGCAGCATCTGGCAGCTTATGTGCGGCCGCGCGGATAATTTCAACGGCACGGCGTTGAATGTGGGCGCACCGCAAGATGAATATTCTTCCAGCGCGTCCTTTGTGGAACTCGATCTCGGCACTTGGAGCCCGACCACGACCAACGACAAATGGTTTAAGTTTAGCGTGACGGGAAAGAACGCGAGCAGCGCCGGCTATTCCATGGCTTTCGACTACATCAAACTCGCGCCGTAGCCGCGCTGCGACTTGCACCTTGCGAAAGGGTCGGCTCTCCGCGACTCTTTGGTGATGTCACGCGATCACTGGAAAATCTTTGGGTCGGCGGCTCTGCTGCTGCTCGGCGCGGGGATTCTCTGTGGATACTTGCTGAACGGGATTTCCGCTCCCCCTGCCCAAAGCGTACTGGCGCAACCGGTGAAATCGGAAATTTCGGAGCCGCCGGCAAAGGCGGCCGCGAATGATGCGCCGGCACCGGCGAAAAAGGTGATCGCTCCTGCGGCAAACCACGGGACTCCTTCGCGAAAGGTTGCGCTGCCGAAAGGTGCGATCCCCAATGAAATGCTGGTTCGATTTCCCAATGCCGGTGCGCTCCAAGCCTATCTCGCCGAAGTGGCGCGGGCGGGCGGGCGCGTGCTCGGAATGATCCCGGCTCTGAATGCGGTCCGCATCGGCTACGACAATCCGGATCAGGCCGCGCGTTTGCGCGCTGCTTTGCCCGAGGGAACATCATCTGGTTTTAACTATACCGTCGCGCCACCGTCGAATGCCGATCCTTCGGCGGCGGATGTGGGTGGTCCGTATAAAGGCTTTGGTGATCAGGCGCTGGCGTGGCTCGGTGTGCCGGCTGATAACGGCAGCTGGGGAAAAGGAGTGAAGGTTGCGTTACTTGATACCGCTCTGACGAGCGTGCCTGGATTGCAGCTCAATAGCATCAGCCAGACCGATCTCGTGGGAAGATCGAGCGGCGCGGCTGACGATCCGGAGCATGGGACGGCGATGGCTTCGATTATTGCGGGAAATTCACCGGACCTTCGCGGAGTGGCGCCCGCTTCGCAATTGTTGGATTTTCGCGTGCTGGATGGGACGGGCATCGGGGATAGCTTCACCGTTTCGCAAGGCGTAATCGATGCGGTGACCAATGGCGCGCGCGTCATTAGCATGAGCCTCGGTTCGCAGGGAGACAGCCCCGTGCTGGCCAGTGCTGTCGAATACGCGCTCAGCCACGATGTGGCCGTTGTTGCAGCGGTAGGAAATGATGGCGAAGGAATGGTTTCTTATCCGGCACACTATTCGGGGGTCATCGCCGTGACGGCCGTGGATGCCAATGGGCAGCGAGCGAGCTTTTCCAACTTTGGCCCGGAGGTGATGATTTCAGCTCCCGGTGTGGATGTCTATACATCGCTCAATAGCACTCAGGTGCTCGATATGAGCGGCACCTCGGCGGCGGTGCCATTCGTTTCAGGCGCAATTGCCGCGTTGCTTTCGCAAAATCCCGGAATGTCTGCTAAGACGGCGACCAGCTTGTTGCTTCAGTATGCTAACGACGCGGGCGCGCCGGGGCCGGATCCGATGTACGGCGCAGGCATTCTCAGCATGGATCGTGTACTGAATCGCAATGTGCCGGGCATTCAGGATATAGCGCTGGCGGACATTTACTACGGGTCAACAAGCAACCAGCAAATGCCCGCCCTTTATGTCACAGTGCAGAATCGCGGCACGACCTCTTTGTTTAATCTGGCTCTCGATGTAAACGTGGGAGATCAATCGAAAACGTACTACATTAATTCGGTGAGTGCGGGGCAGATTTCCAGTCAGGTGATTCCGTTTGATTCCTCGCAGATCCAGGGTGCCGATGGAGTTTCCGTCTCTTCGCGCGTGTCGATGTTTGGCGGTACGCCGGACTCGAAGCCTACCAATGACTCGAAGGCGTACGTGTTACATTCGAAGAGCGGAACGGGTCACTAGCTAGGCTTCGACGCCGTAAAAGCGCACCGCGTTTCCGCCGAAGATGGCGTCCTGAGCCTGCTGGGACAGGCCCTTTGTGTAGTTACTTAAAATGTCGGACGTTTGTTCGTAGCTGGCAGCGAGCAGACACACCGGCCAATCGGAGCCGAACATGATCCGCTCGGGGCCGAATACCTCGAAGATCAAGTCGAGGTAGGGATGAAAATCATCGGATTGCCAATGCGCGTGATCCGCTTCCGTGACCATCCCGGATACCTTGCAGAAGAGATTGGGCGCGGAGGCTAGTTGGCGGATTTGCTCGCGCCACGGGCTCAGGATGCGGTCTTTGATCAGCGGCTTGGCGATGTGATCGAGGACGAAGGGTTGCTCGGGAAAGCGCTTCACCAACTCGATTGCCGCTGGCAATTGTTTTGGATAAATCAGGATGTCGTAAGTGAGGCCAAAGCGCCGCAACAGGCCAATTCCGCGCAGGAAATCGGGCTGAAGCATGAACTGGTCGTCGGGCTCATCCTGCACGACGTGACGTACACCGGCGAATTTCGGATGTTTGGCGAACTCGGTGAGTTGCTCTTCGACATTTGGCGAACGCAGATCGACCCAGCCCACCACGCCCTGGATAATTGGATGCGCGTCGGCGAGTTCCAGCAACCAGCGGGATTCATCAAGCATTTGCCGGGCCTGCACGGCAATGGAACCGTGGAGATCTACCTTGGACTGTTCCGCGGCAAGATCGTCCGGCAGCCAATCGCGATGCAAGGCGGAGCCCTTCGGAATCCAGGGATATTCCGTTTCGCTATATTTCCAAAAATGCTGGTGCGCATCAATGCGCGGTGCAACGGCGTTCATCTCTTTAGCAACAGCGGCGGATTCCGTTGAATTGATGCTCGGTGGCGGAAAGGTAAACGTTTTGGCGGGCACGAGGTGCGCTCTTGTTGGCACATGCGCAAAGCTGCATTTGGGCGGCTTCGCGCTCGATGGCGGCCTGGCCCGAGATCTCCTTTAACAAAGCAAAGGCCAGGGCGATTGCGCCCAAGGCGTGAGCGGCGCTCCCAGCTTGCGCGGCGGTTTCTTCCGGCAGAATTATGGCATCCATCTCGCGCAGCTCGGCCAGCTTGCGTTTTCCAAGTAACAAGAATGCTTCCCGCAGACTGATCAGGACGATCAAGGTGACCAAAAGCAGAAAAATGCCTGCCACCCAGGTATCGAGGATATTGTTGGCGTGGAGCGTCCGGTTGGTTCGGACGGCTTTCTCGGCAGCGGCGGTTTTGACGGGATCACCTGTGCTTCGGGCGTCGTCGGCTGCTTTTTGGAGAGCGGGAAGCTTTCCGTCCAAATCACGAGCTGCGGCGAGAAAGCCAATGCGCGGCGATGGGTCCACGATCTTTTCCACACCCGCGGTAAAAGTAACGGTAAGCAGCCAGGCCAGGGGGATGAGCGTGACCAGCACCAGCACGGGAGAACGCCGTGGCCGGCCGGCGTTTTCGCAGAGCGTCATTTTGAGGATAATGATCGTGGCCAGGCAAAGGGCGATGGAAGCAAGTAACTGATTGGCAATGCCAAAAAGCGGCCAGAGCGAATTGATGCCACCCAAGGGATCGCGCACGCCTTGAATCAAAAAAGCCCCCCACGCGGCCACGATCAAGCCGCTGGCAAAAATGTTCGCCGGCAGGCTGCGGGTATTGCCGAGCGGCGGCCACAAATGGCTCAGTCCATCCTGTACCAAGTAACGCCCCACGCGTGTGCCGGCATCCAGCGTCGTGAGGATGAACAGCGCCTCAAACATGATCGCGAAGTGATACCAAAGGTCGATCCAGCGGCCATGAGTGGCCCGCGAAAAGATATTCGCCATTCCCACGGCGAGTGTGGCTGCGCCGCCGGTGCGGCCATAGAGCGTTTCCTCACCGACTTCCTTGGCTAGGGCGTCCATGCGGGCCGGCTCTACATGGTAGATATCGCCCTGCGCGTTCACCTTCGTTAAGGTATCGGCAACAATGGCCGCTTTCGTGGCGCCGGCGCCTTTGACATTCATTGCCAGGTAAACGCCCGGATCGAGCGTGCAGGCAGCGATCATCGCCATGATGGCGACGAGAGATTCCAGGCACATCGCGCCGTAGCCGACTGGCCGCGCAATTCGCTCGCGCGTGATGATCTTGGGGGTGATGCCGCTCGAGATCAGCGTGTGAAAGCCGGAGATCGCGCCACACGCAATGGTGATAAAACAGAATGGGAATAGTTTGCCCGCGACGACGAGCCCGCTGCCGTCGATGAATTTTGTCACGGGCGGCATCTGCAAATCTGGCAGGACATAAACGACTCCCAAGGCCAGCGCGAAAATCGTTCCCAGCTTCATAAAGGTGCTCAAGTAATCGCGCGGCGCGAGGAGCAGCCACACCGGTAGAATGCTCGCGAGCATCCCGTAGCTAATGATGACCCAGGCCAGCGGCTCTTTCTGAAAGGTGAATCGTGCTGCCCAGGTGGCATCGGAATGCACAAATTGCCCGCCCCACACCGCGAGGAGGAGCAAGACCGCCCCGATGACCGACACCTCCAGCACTTTCCCTACACGCATCCATCTCAAGTAACCACCCATGAACATGGCAATCGGAATGGTCGCACCCACAGTGAATATTCCCCACGGGCTTTCCGCCAGCGCATTCACCACCACGAGCGAGAGCACGGCCAGCAGGATGACCATGATTCCGCCAATCGCCAAAAGAGCAATCACCCCGGCGGTGCTATTGAGCTCTTCCTTCACCATTTGCCCGAGCGATTTTCCATCGCGCCGCATCGAGCAAAACAGAATCACAAAATCCTGCACCGCGCCGCCGAGCACGCAGCCGATCAGAATCCAAAGCGTGCCGGGTAAATAACCAAACTGTGCCGCCAAGACCGGGCCGACTAGCGGACCGGGTCCGGAAATCGCCGCGAAATGGTGCCCGAAAACGATCCATTTGTTAGTCTTCACATAGTCGCGTCCGTCTTCGTGCATCTCGCAGGGAGTCGCCCGCCGGTCATCCATGCCGAGCACGCGCGCCGCGACCCATTTGGAGTAAAAGCGAAAGCCGATCGCGTAGCTGCAAACCGCCGCGGTAAGGATATAGACCGAATTGAGGTGTTCACCGCGATGCAGCGCCAGAGTCGCATAGGCGACAGCGCCGAGGAGCGCGACCAGCAGCCAGATCAAAACAGAGAGAGCTTTCTTCATAAAAAGGGCGGACAGGGTAGGGGATAAAGGAGCGCTAAAGTTTCGCCTTTCAGCACGCGATTCAACGCCAAACGTCACTGGGCCACGAGTTGCCGCGCCGCCATTTCACCGCAACATTTCCTCTTCGCTGGCGTTCAACTTGCAGCGAAACACCTCATTTTCTCATGAATCCTGCAGAACATCTCCCCCGCCTGGACGACCCGATCCTTACCCGGCGCGACTTTTTGTACCGTACCGGTCTGGGAATGGGCGCTCTCAGCCTCGCCACGCTTCTAGGCCAGGATTTCCTGGCTGGCCCCGCGCACGCTGCCATGGAGAGCACCAATCCGCTGGCTCCCAAGCAGCCGCCGCTCCCCGCCAAGGCCAAGCACGTCATCCACATTTTCGCCGAAGGGGCACCCTCGCACGTCGATACCTTTGATCCAAAGCCTGAGCTCCAGAAATGGGCCGGCAAGGAACTCCCTGGTCTGCGCGGTTCAGCCTTCCCGTCGCCGTTCAAATTCAGCAAGCACGGGCAATCGGGCATCGAGATCAGCGAGGTCTTCCCCAATCTCGCGGAGCACGCCGACGAGATGGCGATTATCCGCTCGATGTACACGGATATCCCGGCGCATGAAGTCGCGCAGGTTTTCATGAACACGGGCTCGCTGCGGCTGCCGAAGCCGAGCCTTGGAGCCTGGGTCACCTATGGGTTGGGCTCAGAAAATCAAAACATGCCGGGCTTTGTGGTGCTGCGGAACGGCGGGAGCAAGCCATCCATGACCGCTTGCTGCCAGTCTGCTTTCCTGCCGGGAGTATATCAGGGGACGATGGTAAGCACGGCGCAGACGCGGCCCGACCAGATCATCGAAAATATCCACAATCAGTTCATGGGGCTGAATGATCAGCGTGAGCAGCTCGATTTCGTGCGCAAGCTCAATGAAATCCACGCCGCCAAACTGGAAAAGGACGCCCAACTCGAAGCGCGGCTCGAGGCCTTTGAGATGGCTTTCAAGATGCAGACGGAGGCAAGCGACGCTTTCGATGTGAGTAAGGAGTCGCAGACGGTCCGCCAGATGTACGGGATGACTCCGCAGGGAAATCAAATGCTCATCGCGCGGCGGCTCGTGGAGCGCGGCGTGCGCTTTGTGCAGGTATGGGCGGGTGGCTGGGACAACCATAACGATCTCGAAGGCAATCTACCCAAGCGTGCCGCGGAAATCGATGGACCCGTTTCGGCGCTGCTCACCGATCTCAAAAAGCGCGGCCTACTGGAGTCAACACTAGTGATCTGGGGCGGCGAATTTGGCCGCACCGTGACCTATGATAAGAATGGCAATGAAAAACCGGGGCGGGATCATAACAATAAAGCCTTCTGCACGTGGATGGCGGGCGGAGGTGTGAAAGGTGGCACGATCTACGGCGCGACGGATGAATTCGGCGCGAAATCCGTGGAGAACAAAGTCCACGTCCACGACCTGCACGCCACGATCCTGGCGTTACTTGGCTTTGATCACACCAAGCTCACTTATCGTGTCAATGGCCGCGACTTCCGGCTGACCGATGTCGCCGGCAACGTCGTGCGCGACATCATTGCCTGATTTTTCCATGAGCGCTCCCCACCTCCGATTCCGTCCTTTGCTAGCCGCTGCGATTGCAGGAACGATTTCTGTCTTTCTTCCGACGGCTCGTGCAGAAATCAGCAAGGAACAGAAGGCTTTCTTCGAGGAAAAGGTCGCGCCGATTCTTTCCGAGAATTGCTTCAAGTGCCACAGCACTTCAGAGAAGGTGAAGGGAGGGCTGGCGATGGATTCGCGTGAAGGGCTGCTCAAAGGAGGCGATGACGGCAAAGTGGTTGTGCCTGGTCATCCCCAGGAAAGTAACATCATCCAGCGTGTTACTTCCAAGGATCCGGATGAAAAGATGCCGCCCAAGGATGCGGCGCTCTCGGGTCAACAAATTGCCGATCTCACGGCGTGGATCAAAATGGGCGCGCCCGATCCGCGCGGCGGTGTGCCTGCTGCGGCGATCACGGCGAGCGTCAATGCCAAGGCGCATTGGGCGTGGCAGCCGGTCCGCGCTCAGGCGGTGCCGCTGGTAAAAAATCCGGGCTGGTGCAAAACGCCGGTGGACAATTTCATCGAAGCAAAGCTCGAGCAGAATCACATGGGGCCATCGGAGCCTGCAGATCGTGCCACGCTCATCCGCCGTGCCTATTTCGATCTCACGGGATTGCCGCCGATGCCATGGGAAGTGCAGGCCTTCATCGACGATAAATCGCCGAACGCCTGGGAACGGGTGGTTGAAAGGTTGCTCGCTTCGCCGCGCTATGGCGAGCGCTGGGGCCGCTACTGGCTGGATATCGCGCGGTATTCGGATACGAAAGGCGATCCCGGCAAAAAGGATTCGCCGGTGTACGTCGATGCCTGGTCTTACCGCGATTACGTGATCGATGCGTTCAATAGCGATAAGCCCTACGACCGCTTCATTATGGAGCAACTCGCGGCGGATAAACTCAATCTTGGCCAGGATAAGCGGCCCCTCGCCGCGCTTGGTTTCCTCACCGTGGGCGATCGCTTTGCCGGAAATCGCAACGACATGATCAACGATCAAATCGATGTCGTGAGCAAAGGCTTTCTGGGACTCACTGTTACTTGTGCCCGGTGCCACGATCATAAGTTCGATCCCATTCCGCAAAAGGATTACTATTCATTACATGGCATCTTTGCTTCCACGCTGGAGGCGAAGGATAATCCGATCATCGCCGCGGAAGGCGACGCGCAGGAGTACGAGCAGTATGTGAAAGATCGCGACAAGGCGCTGAATGAGGCCAAGCAATTTGCCGAGGGTGAAATCGAAAACATCCGCCACCTTTTCCGGCAGCACGCCGGCGAATATCTTATGGCGTCGCAGGCGGCACCGGCGGATAAGGCGACGTATCTGGCAAAGATTGCAGGGCCGCCTCGCGTGAAACAGGAGCTTACGCAGATTCTTTCGCGCAATCTGAACTTCATGCGCCGCAGTCCGGTCTTTGGAGCGTTTGCCCGATTCGCCGAATTGCCGGCGGACGATTTTGCGGCAAAGGCAAAGGACGTGGTTGCCGGTCTGAATTCCGCCGAAGTTGGCGGCGGCAGTGGCGGAGGCGGGGGTAAGGGCAGGGGCGGTGAAGGCAAGGGAGGTGGCGGAGGTGGCTTCGGACGCCGTTTTGGTGCTCCACCATTAAATCCGGTTGTCGTGGCTGCGTTCACAAGTAACCCGCCGCCCGAAAGCATGGCGCAGGTCGCGGCTCGTTACACAGAGATCTTTGAGCAGGTGGATAAGAAAGCCGCCGAAGCCAAGCCAGTGCTGGCATCCGCGCCGGCGAGCGCCATCGCTGGAAATGCGCCGGCATCCGCCTCGGTGGATAACAATTTCGACGAACTGCGCCTGGCTCCCTTCCGTTTTGATCCGGCGAAGGATCTCGATGCCAAGGACATCGCCCAACGCCTTCCCCAGCAACTCGCCGCGCAATTTCAGCGCAAAATGACGGAAGTCGCCAAAGTCGAGCTCACCCACGCGGGAGCTCCCAAACGCGCCATGGCAGTGGAAGATTCGCCGCGTCCGCAGGATTCGCCGGTCTTCATCCGTGGAGAAGCGACGAGCAAAGGCGAAATGGTCCCGCGCCGTTTCCTGGAGATTCTTTCCGGGCCTAATCGCCCCGCGTTTAAGAACGGGAGTGGCCGCTTCGAACTTGCCCAGGATATCGCCTCGAAAAGCAATCCCCTCACGGCACGCGTAATGGTCAACCGCATCTGGGAACACCATTTCGGCGACGGCTTTGTGACCACGCCGGATGACTTCGGCACGCAGTCAGCACCGCCCAGCCATCCGGAGTTACTTGATTACCTTGCTAATCGATTCATGCAGAGCGGCTGGTCGATCAAGGCCATGCACAAACTCATCATGATGTCGGCGGTATACCAGGAAAAGAGCGAGACCAATCCGGCGTTTGCGACGATTGATCCGAATAATCGCCTCCTGTGGCGTTACAATCTGCGCCGCCTGGAGTTTGAACCGCTGCGCGATACCTTGCTCTATATCTCCGGCAAGCTGGACCTTTCCGTCGGCGGACATCCGGTTAACATTCTTTCCGAACCGTACTCCACGCGCCGCTCCGTGTACGGCTTCATCGACCGCGCGAATCTTCCGGAGATGATGAATCACTTCGATTTCGCAAACCCCGCGATGCCGTTGGGCAAGCGCCACGAGACCACGGTGCCGCAGCAGGCGCTATTCATGATGAACAGCCCGCTCATGGTCGAGGTATCGCGCGCTCTGCTCAATCGCCCGGAAATGGAACAGGCCAAGAACGATGCCCAGCGAGTGCACGCGCTATACTGGATGATTTATCAGCGTGCGCCGAAGCAGGAAGAAATCGATCTCGGTCTCGAGTTTATGAAGGAAGTAGATGAGGAGAAATCCGCGGAGCGTCCACCAGGGCCCACAACCGCTGAAGCTTCCCTTCTAAGGCCCGCCTTCATGACGCAGCAGCAGCGAATCGCCGCGCGCAAAGAGCAATTTCAGCAACAGCGCCGCGGTGGGGGCTTCCAGCTTCAGAATGAAGGAGAACGGGTGGAGCGCAAACCGCTCACTAGTTGGGAAAAATACGCCCAGGCGCTTTTGATGGCCAACGAAGCGGTGTATTTTAACTAAGGCGTGTGGAGGGGCGCTTTGAAAGCGCCTGGCGAGGCGGCTTGATCCACGCACAACCCGGGCGATTGAAAACCGCCCCTCCGGCAGGCAATAGGACCAAAGTCCAATATCGTTTGCTCCCACGCATCGGAATACTTCGGAGAACTCATGAAGCTATTCCACTTTTTCGCGGTGTTCGCCCTTTGCACATCCGGTAGCTATGCTCAATCCGGGGACGATAGCGCTTTTTTTGAAAAATACGGAAGCACCTTCGAGACGCCGAGCGCCATTCCGGCAAAGAGTTTTGTGCCTGCGAGCGCCTTGAGCGGCTCGCTGCATTCAGTGCGGCCATTGACGTATAACGATGGGCTGCGCAATACGTATTTTGTGGATACCGGGACCGGGGTTATGGAAGTCACCGGCACACCGCTTCTGCTTCAGCGCATCCGGGAACTTTATGCGATCGACTATCTGCGCGGCGTGAGCAGAGCGGGAGAATTTGGAAAAGCCATTGCTAGTGCCGGGCGCGCAAAACTGGAAAGCGTGGGGAGTTTGCTGAATGATCCGATCGGTGCGGTGAAGAATGTGCCGCGCGGGGCGTCGCGCTTTTTTGGACGAATTGGCGAAGGGTCTAAAGGAGGCAAAGGGACCACGGAAGATAACGGCCTCAAGGACCTTCTCGGAGTGACCAAAGCCAAGGTCCAGCTCGCCGCGAAACTAGGTGTGGACCCGTATTCCACCAATCAGGAACTGCAACAGGAACTCACGGGTGTGGCGCGTGCGATGGCTGGTGGCGGACTCGCCGTGGATTTGGGTTCTTCGGTAGCCACCGGCGGAGCGGGTGTGGCGCTCACCGTGATTGGTGCGAACCAGACCTTGCAGGATGTGCTGACCAATTCGACTCCCGAGGATTTGCGCATCCTCAATCGCAAAAAGCTTTTCGCACTCGGAGTAGATCGCCCGCTGGCGGATGAGTTTCTCATGCATCCGTGGTTTTCGCCGTGGCACGAAACCATCATTACCGACGCGCTCAGCCGGATTGGTGTTGACCCGACGGCTTACCTCACCAGCGCGGTGCGCGCTCTTACCGCGGAGGACGCTTTCTTTTTTCAGCGCACGGCGCAGTTGCTTTTGGCGTATCACGCGAACGCCGCTCCGTTACGAGCGATTCGCCTGAATGGGGGAATCATTACGGCACTGGATAACAATGGTATCCTGGTAGCGCCCGTCTCTCTGGACTACGCCATTTGGAATGAAAGCACGGCGCGCCGGGCCGAGGAATTCATGGCCATTGATCACGATAGCGAACTCATCAAAGGGCTGGCGCTTTGGACAGATGGGCAGCTTTCGGACCAGCTTTGTGAGGAATTAAAAAAGCGGCGCATTGTCTGGCGAATGAACGCCCTGGGAGCGGCCGGAAACTAATCGAAATCAAGTAACTTGATGCTTATGGGCATGATTCCCGAGCGCTGGATGGAAATCACTTTTTCAGAGGGCCGGAAGCTGCGCTTTAAATTCCCCATCCAAGCCACCGACGAAACCGCGGCACAGCGGATCGAGGATGCTCTCAAGTTGCCTGCGGTCACGATTAGCACCGGTGATCAGCTTTTCGTGATTCCTACGGCAGCGATTCAATCGATTGTCGTCACGCCCGCGCCGAAGAAACTGCCACGCTCGGTGATCCGGGGAGCGAAATTAGTCTCGTAGGGCAGGCGGGCTCTTGCAAAAGTAACTTATGCTATGGCGCCTTTTGCTGGGCCTTTTCGTCTGCTTCCTGGAAATAGCCATTCAGGGAGGAGTGGCTGTCTTGATCTGGCGAAATGTCCCGGCTTTGGCGCGCTGGGCGGCCGTCAAGCAGAAGCTTTGGCGTTCGATGCTCTTCGTTCAGGTAGTCCTTACGACGTTTATGCTCATCGCGATGGTCCAGATTGCTCTGTGGGCCGCGGTTTTCATGCTGTGTGGACAGTTTGCGGACTTCGAGGAGGCCTTCTACCATTCCGCGGTGAACTTCACCACGCTGGGCTATGGCGATGTTGTGATGCCTGCGCCATGGCGAATCCTTGGTCCGATCGAGGCCTTAAACGGTATTCTCCTTTTGGGACTTTCCAGCGCCACGCTTTTTTCGGTGACTACCATGCTGCGGGAAGCGCGCCATAAAGCTGACCTTTGAAAATGCGATTTGTTCTTTTTATTGCTAATACCCTTCGGCAGCTAGTGCTTTTCGGGCTGATGGCATGGGCGGCGGCCGCGCTTTACTTTGACCTGCATCCGTTGGTTGCGGCGCTTTACTTGATTGCCGTGGTGGCGATTCGCGTGCTTGTGCACTGTTCATGGCGAACGACGGTAGCGACCGTTATGTCGTTTTTGATTGTCCTCACCTGGTGGCTGAGCCTGCATCCCTCCAGCGATCGTCCCTGGCAACCGGACGTTTCCCAGACCGCCTGGGCAGATATCGGCCACGACCAAGTTACCGTACATAATGTTCGCAATTGCGTGTATCGGACGGAAACCGACTACACTCCCGTGTGGGACACGCGAACGCTGCATCTCTCACAACTGCGCGGCGCTGATATATTCATTAACTACTGGGGTTCTCCCTGGATTGCGCATCCCATTGTCAGCTTCGATTTCGGCCCTGATGGCCGGATCGCATTTTCCATCGAGACGCGAAAGATCGTTGGCCAATCGTATTCCGCAGTGCGCGGTTTCTTTCGGCAGTACGAGCTCATCTATGTGGCGGCAGATGAACGCGACGTCGTTCGGCTTCGCTCGAATTATCGCCACGAGGATGTCTATCTCTACAAAGTGAACACCACGCCGCAAGAAGCCCGGCAACGCTTCCTCGAATATCTCACCACACTCAACGAGCTGCATTCCCAGCCAGCATGGTACAATGCCCTCACCACGAATTGCACGACCAGCATTCGCACCCAGCATGCTGCGGCGGATCGTGCTCCGCTCGATTGGCGGCTCATCCTCAACGGCAAGATGGACGAGATGCTTTATGAGCGTGGCGCGTTTGATCGTTCCTTGCCTTTTCCAGAGCTGAAAAAGCGCGCTCGTATCAATGATCGCGCCATGCCGGCCAATGACTCAGCCGATTTTTCGAATCTCATTCGCAGTCTTTGATGCTGCGCCGGAATGTTCCCACCATCGCCCAAAGGTCTCATTTCCACTCGTGTCTGAATGCTCCAAAATTCACCGACTACCCATGAAATCGAAATCAATTTTCGCCGTTGCGATGGCAGCAATCCTAGCTGGTTGTGCCCAATACGCGTCCGTTTCCGAGCGGCGCCCCCGCATGATCCCACCACCACCCGGTTCAGGCATCCTGCGAAAAGCGGAAGGGGCGATCGTGGAAGCGCTCAAACGAGATCGGCGCCAACCCTTGCCGGTAATGGGCGAATATCTGGCGGCCGTGCAGATCGCTTCGCAGGATCTCCAGCGCAATCCTTCCGATGCTCTGGCAGTGCGCGACTATAATTTCGCCATTGCGCGTCTCTTTGAAAGCCTCCGCGAGGGCCGCCTCAATCCATGGTCTCATCCCCTGTCGGTACCGGGGCCGGATGGTGAATTCATCCTCACCTGCAAGCCGTACACGCTTCCTCAGCAGAATCCGGCGCTCTACGATTTTATTCCAGCAGACCAGTTCGTCCTCAAGGGCACTTATATCACCCAGCACTCCACCCGCCCTGGCATCGGAGCACCGCTGGTGGCGATGAGTCGCGAGCCGTTGAAGGACGCCAAGCAGCTTTTCACAACGTCGCGAATCTACTACGGCGTCACGGCGATCGCTCGATTCGAGGGCCGCCGTTGCGTGATCGAGTTCGCCGATCCGATGGCAAAGGAATCCATTGATATCTCGGGTCGTAGCTATCCTCTGGCAGCTGATTTCACTGCATCCATCGCTCTGATGTTGGATCGCGAAAATCCGAAAAAGCTCGAGCTGGCACGCCTGCTGCGCCCCGAGAAATACGCGCAAACCGCCAAGATCGCGCGCTTGCAACCTTATGATCCAAATAAAACCGTGGTCCTCGTGACGCATGGGCTCATGGATTCTCCCGCGACCTGGACGCCGATGCTCAATACACTCTACGCGGACAAGGGCATCCGTTCGCATTATCAATTTTGGTTTTATAGCTATCCGAGCGGCTATCCGTACCCCTATTCCGCAGCGCTCATGCGGCGCCAACTCGACGCCATCGAGCGCAAATATCCGCTGCGCAAAAAGATGGTGCTCATCGGACATAGCATGGGTGGCATGATCAGCCGGCTGATGATCACGGATAGCGGAGACAAACTATGGCTCAATATCTTCGGGAAACCACCGGGGCAAACTAAGCTATCGCCTCAAGCGCGAGAACTGCTGACCGATGCCCTCATCTTCCGGCATCGCTCGGAAGTAGGGCGTGTCATCTTTATATCCGCGCCTCATCGCGGGAGCAACCTTGCGACCGGTTGGCCAGGGCGCCTCGGCTCCAGCCTCGTTCACGCGCCCTCTACCCTTTCCCGTATTGGACGCGAAATGCTGGGCGTAGTTCGGACGGATACTGGCGTGCTTCGTCTCAATCGTGTTCCCAATAGTATCGACACGCTGGCGCCGAATAACCGCTTTGTGAAAGCGATCAATACCATTCCGATCACGCCCGGGATTCCGTACCATAGCATCATGGGTGATCGCGGGCGCGGCGATACGCCGAATTCGAGCGATGGAGTGGTCCCGTACTGGAGCAGCCATCTGGATGGCGCGCAGAGCGAACTGATCGTTCCCTCTCATCATAGCGCACACCAGAATCCCAAGGCCATCGCCGAGGTTCGCCGCATCCTGCTGAAGTATGAGACCGACTAGTTAGTGAGCTTTCGTAAAGTGCCAGAGCCGCAGAGCAAAGTGAATCATGGCACGTTCGTGGTAATGATTGCCTGCGTCTTGTCGGTGAAATTTGCCAGCCACACAAGCTGCCCCTGATTGTTAAAACTGCGGGTTACGCCGGTGCTGCCCACGCTCGCTTGGAGGATGGTAAAGCTTTTGAGTGTTTTGCCGGGGAGGATGGCGTCGGGAATGCCGGTTCGGAAGAGCAGGTGCAGTTGGTCCTGGTAATCGGTGGCCCATATCCCCGTGGCGCTTGCCGGAGTTACATTGGTATGGTTCGGCGTCAGGGTGGCGACAAAGATGGGACCGCGCCCTCCTCCCGCGATGGCGAGTGACGTGAATGCCTTCCATTTCGCACCGGGCAGATCATTTGGCTCGGCGCCACCTTGGGCGAGTAACGTGAGTGAATCCGTGGCGGGTTTCCACCACCACAGGGTGGATGAACCGGGGCCCTTCACCGTGCTGCTTTTCACAGTCGCCGGAAAGGCAATCGAGCCGTCATCGCTTAGCACTGGATCCTTGAGCAGGCTGAAGATCGCGCCTGTGCCTGCCTCCGATGCGTCTCCACCGACGCTGGCAATTTCGGCAAATTTTCCGGCCATATCCGGGCCGGTAAATATGCCGCTTGCCGTGGCTTTCGTGATATTTCCCGAAATGGCCAGCTTTCCGAGGAATGCCGCGGTCTCGGCGCTGTTGCTTGAAGGAATGCTATAGCTAGCAAAGACGTCGCCGATGCCGAGCCCGGTGGCCGCATCACCAGAAAGTGATAGTTCCACGCTTTGCGAGCCGCTCGTGACATTTTGCCGGATGATGCCTTGGGTCTTGTTCGTGAAAATCGCCAGCGCTGTTACTTCGGCGTCACCGTTGGCTGCCGTCTGGATCAAGGTGCCACGGCCTTGCCCGGGTGAACCGTTGCCTGGCAGAAAGGAAACAAGAGTTTTGATTGTCTGGCTGCCCACAGGATCTCCCTCGCGCATGACGAGTTGCAGATTGCCGGGCTCGAAATACCACACACCGGTGTCGTTTGAACTAGTTACTTTAGGCGCCCCGGTCCCTGCTTTGAGCTGGGCGAGGAAAGCAACGCGATTTCCTTGCACGCTGGCCGCGATGAATTTTTTGAAGGGCGCACCGCCGACTCCATTTCCCGGCGCATGATCGCCGGTGGCAGCAATCTTCTGAAGCGAAGAACCGGCAAGATTGCCGACGATTACTTGTGAAGCCGCCTTCGGAACGCCGCTCAGAGTCGCAAGGCAAACGAGGTGGCCCGCGTCCACGACCGGATCGGAGAAACTCTTCCACTTAGCGCCATCGCCGCCAATGAACGAGGCATCACCGCCGACGATTGCGAGACAGAGATCATTGAGGAAAAGCCCCGTCCCCTTCGCACTGCCATCGGAGTTGATCCATTTTGCCACGAAGGCGTGATCCCCTTCGTCATCGGTTGCGGGAGGGCTGAAGGAAGCGATCTTAGCGATGCTTGGCAGGCCATTCGTATTCGCCCCGGGCGCGCTCCAGCCAGTACCGATGACTTCCGTGTTCACCGGCGCCGCCAGATGCACGACGACGTCGAAGCTTCCCTGCACCATTTCGCCATCCAGATCGGTTGCGGAGACGTTCACTGTGGTGGTGCCGAGCGGAAAGGTATCGCCGCTTTGCGCGCTGAGCATCGGAGCAAGTGTGCCGTCTTCCGCGTCGTGTGCACTAACGTCGAAGTTTACGGCCACTCCGCCGATTCCGGATGCAATGGCGCTCACGGGTGACGTCGGCAGAGTGAGCGTGGGTAGTATATTGCGGTGGACCGTGACGGTATAGGTCTTAACCGTGCCGTCCTGCGCCGTGACTACTGCGTGGATGGGGTTGTCGCCAGGATTTAGGCCGATGCTATCGCTAGGCATGCCAGACGCGACGGCGTTGCCATTGACGGTGATCGTCGAGTAGGCGCTGGAAGAGGTCGGTGTCGCGGTGAGGCTCATGACCGTGCTCGCCACTTTTGCGGTATAGCTAGTAATGGAGCTGTCGAAGCTGGGGTTGAGCGTTCCTGCGCTCAGCGCGAGATTGGAAAGGTTAGCATTGGTGCTCTGGGCTTCCACGGAGCCGATGTCGGCGATGGCTGTGCCATTGTCATCGGCATCGAGTGGACGCGGGACGCCGCGTTGATCAATAGTGAGCGTGGAGCCGACAGCCGCATCGATGGCTGGACTGCCGGGCATGGGCAACATGGTCTGAGTCGGGCCACCATAGTTGCCTAGCGGAAAAAGCTGCGGGTCCACTTGAGCGAAGGTCCCATCCCCCGTGACGGTTCCAGAGTTTGAAATACCGGCCTGGATGATGTTTGCGCCTTTTACGGTGGTGGTTCCAAAGTTATAGAGATCTGGGTAGGTCCCCGTGTTTCCGGCGACAATGCTATTTTCGATCGTCACCGCAGCGGTCAAAAAACGGGTAACGATGCCGCCTCCGTTTGGCGCACTGTTTCCTGAAACGGTGCAATGGACGATTTCCGCCGTTCCACCCGTAATCCCGATTGCTCCGGAGTCACCCGAGGCGGAGTTTCCGGCGAATGTGCATTGGCGAAGCGTGGCGGCACTGCTGTTGCCGGAAGTAAAGATGGCGCCGCCGTAGATGGAGGAATTGTTCACGAAAGTACAGCGATCTGCCGTAAGGCTACTGTTGTACGCGAGAACAGCGCCGCCCTCTGAGTTGCTGGTGGAGTTGTCCCGGAGCGTGCATTCGATCAATGACAGGTTGCCATTGGAGACGCTAACGGCACCGGAGGCGAAAACTCCGCCATGAGCTATGGTGAGCGAGATCAAAGTTACGGAGCCTTGAACGCCAAAGATGGAATTGGTGTCGCCGCCCGAGATCGCCACGCCTCCAGGTACGGTTGAGGCATCGATCGTTAATCCGGCATTGCTGTTGATCGAGGCAGTGCCGCCGGTGAAATCGATGGTTTGGCCACTCAGTCCCGAAGCGAAGACAATGACGTCCGGGCCGGGGTTCGATTCTGCATCGATAATCGCCTGCCGGAGCGAACCCGGTCCGCTGGCATTGGTAACCGAGACCAGGTAAGGCCGAAATACGGTGATCGTGTAGGGAATAATCGTCGGACCGATGGGGGCCGTGACTGCGACCGTGATCGTGTTTGCTCCCATGCTTAAGGGAATGCTGTTGCTTGCGGTACCGGAAGCAACGGGCGCACCGTTTACTGTGACCGTCGCGTTGGCCTGCGCCACGGTGGGGGTAACGGTGATGCTCGTGGTCGCATTGGAAACAACCGTCGTGTAGCTAGTATTGGTACTAGTAAACGTGGGTGTGAGCGCACCTTCGCTCAACGTGAGCGCGGCGAGATTTGCATTGTCGCGCCGTGTGACGGTGACGGTGTATGTCTTTTTCGTGCCATCCTGCGCGGTGACCACGGTACCGATAATGTTGTCGCCCACGTTCAGCGAGAGGTTGCCGCTGGCGCTGCCGGAAGCGACGGCGCCGCCGTTCACTTTGACGGTCGCGTGCGCCTCGTCCGTGGTCGGAGTAATCGCGATGCTATCCGTCTCAAATGGCACGCTCGCAGTGTAACTAGTATTCGCGCTCGTAAATGCAGGGGAGAGCGTGCCCGCGCTCAGGGCGAGGCCGGCAAGGTCGGCATCGGGAGAAGCCCGCGTAACGACGATGGTGTAGGTATTTGTGGTAAACGTATCCTGAGCCGTGACTACGATAGAGATAGTGTTGTCTCCGTAGTTCAGACCAATGGGATCGCTGGCCGCGCCGGAAACAACGGCCATGCCATTGACCATGATGGTCGCCGCGCTTTGCTCCACCGTGGGCGTCACCGTGATGCTATCCGCGGCTGCTACGGCGGTGTAGCTTGTGACTTCGAAATCAAACCTGGGCGAAAGTGAACCGGAACTCAGCGTGAGGTTGGCAAGGTCCGCATCGGTGCTTGCGTATTCCACCGCACCGATGTCTGCCGCAGCAGTGCCATCGCCATTGCCATCGATCGGGCGCGGGACGCCGCGTTGATCGATGGTTTCCGTCGATCCCACGGCGGCGTCGATGGCCGGGCTGTTGGGCAAAGGCAGCATCGTCTGGGTCGGACCGAAGTTGTCGCTCAGCACCTTGAGGTGCGGGTTTCCATTGATCATGGTCCCGGTACCCGAGGTTGAACCACTTCCTGCGACGCCGATGTAGATGAGATTGGCACCAGTGAGGATGAGCGGACCGTCGTGAGTTATATCTGGCCCGCCGGTAATTCCGGCGACGATCGTATTCTGGAGTTCCAGAGAGCTGTGGGTATCGACGTAAATTCCGTTATAATTCGGCGCGCTGTTTCCAAAAATGGTGCAATGAACGAGCTTAGTTGTGCCCGTCGAGACTCCCGAACTATATATGCCTCCTGCCGCGTAACCGGCGCTGTTATTAGCGACGGTGCACTGGCGAAGGGTGAGGTTGCCGCCATTGTAAATCGCCCCGCCGTAGTCAGCGGTATTGCCGGTGAGCGTGCAGCGTTCAAGCGTCATCGTGCCGTAGTTTTGGATGGCGCCTCCGACTTGGCCGCTCCCAAGAGAACCTCCGCGGAAGGTGATCGTTTTCAGAGTCAGAGTTCCGCTATTATAGAAAAGATATCCCGAAGCTCCGCTGGCGCGTTGGATCGTGATCCCTCCTGGCAGATTCGAGGCGTCGATCGTGAAGGTGCCGCCATCACTGTTGTTAACGAATAATTCCGAGCCGGTGAGCGTGATGGTCCCTCCGCTCAGGGGGGAGAGAAAGGTGATGGTATCCGATTGGCCATTAAACGCCGCGTCGGCCAGCGCCTGCCGCAGTGAACCGGTGCCAGAGTCAGACAAGTTGGAGACATAAAACGTATCTGCATGCAGTGCGGTCGTGCCGATCAGTAAGGCGAGCAGGGCGGTGAAGAACTTCATTCGAGTGGTGTAAATTAAGGGTGCGTCTTGGGGGGCACCTGCGCAAAAGGTGCGTCGAAATAATCGTCGGAAGGGCTTTGGGCCAAATTCGCGCGACGCCCGGGATGGTCAGCGGCCCGCGGAAAGCGTGGTTCAATGTTCGAACCGACGACTAAGAAGCAGGATGGATGCTACCCGCATCCGCTGGTTTGCACGATAGATAATTGAGGGATGCCGCATGCGTAAAAGGTCCCAGGCGGGGGATTGGGGCGGGATTTTGGCGGAAATGTAACCGATTCGCTTCTCCTGGCGTCTCTGCTATAAGGGCGGAAGCCCCCGTTTTCATGAATCAAACCCATTGTTGCCCAGGAAGCACCCGCCTCCGATGAATGCACTTGCCGCTGCCTGGCCTTTACCGGGTTTTTTTTCTCAGGACGATCGGCAGACTTCCCTGCGGGATAGCACGAATTCCGAAGATGCAGGGCTCGTGGCCGGAGCCCGCAATGGGGACGAGGGCGCTTTTGAAGCGCTGGTGCGCCGTCACAAGCGCCGGGTCCTTGCAGCTGCGGCGCGATTTGCGCGAGATGATCACCAACTCGACGATATCGCGCAGGAAATCTTCGTCCGCGTGTACCGCAATCTCGGCCAGTACCGGGGGGATGCACCTTTCGAGCACTGGCTTTCACGCATCATCGTTTCGGCTTGCTACGATTTCCTACGCAAGGAAAGGCGGCAGAGGGAACAGGTGTCGCTCGATGGAACGGAACGGCACATTTGCGATGAAACGATTGAAAGCTCCATGGCTGCGCGGCGCGCGCGTGAGTTCCTGCAATGGGGATTGCGCAAGCTTTCCGCGGATGAGCAGTTGATCCTCACGCTCTGTGAGCTGGAGGAAAGGTCCGTGCGGGAAGTGTCGGAGCTGACTGGCTGGAGTGAAAGTAACGTCAAAGTGCGGGCTTTTCGCGCCCGCCAAAATTTGAAGAAGATTCTGGAGACAAACCATGAACGCTGAATCTGATTCTCAGTTGGATAAACTTTTCCGAGCCGCCGCCGGTGAAGCGGAAGCGGCTGCGTCGCGTGCGGAATTCGGCTTTGAGACCCGGCTGCTGGCGCGCCTGCGCGAAGAGCGGAGTGCTTCGATTTTTTCCTGGGCCTGGAAGCTATATCCGTTTTTTGCGGCCGCGGCGCTCGCGGCCGGCCTCTGGATTCGCGTCACTCACGCTCACGCCGAAGTGGATGCGAGCTTGATCGTTGAGGCGGCGAGCCAGGGGGATGCGCAAATGCTCATCGCCTACATGACAGGAGACGAGCAATGAAGCGATTCAAAGGCTGCCTGGGAGTCTTCGGCATTTTTCTTTTTGGAGTAATCTTTGGCGTGGCTATCACCGCCGGAGCGATCCATGAGGAAGTGCGCAAGCTCGTGGAGGGTGGCCCGGACAAAGTAGTGGATGTGGTCGTAAATCGGCTCCGGAAGGATCTGCATCTCGACGAGAACCAGCAGGAGATGCTGCAGCACATTGCCGTGGAGACGCGCATCAAGCTCGGTGCGATTCGCCAGCAAACACAGCCCAAAGTCGCGCAGACGCTGGATGAAGCGGTGGAAAGCGTGCGCGGCATTCTGAATCCTAATCAAATTAAGAAGTTCGACGAAATCATCGGAAAAACGCGGGCGCGCTGGAAAGTAGAGCAGGTGGGTGCAACGCCGAAGATCGAGGTGCCGAATGTAGTGGCGAAACCGGAAGCGGGGCCGTAAACCTCGCAACGATCATACAAGTAACTATCCGGATTTTTGGTGAGGGCTCAGGTAAATAATCGCACGCACGCAAGTAACCGAGGCTCGTCCCGTAAACGCCTCTCCCGGGAACGCCAATCTCCCGATTGGCGAGATGATGCACACTCGCGAAAGTTGACGTCTTTCTCCGGTGAACGTCGGAGGGGCGGTTTTCAACCGCCCTGGTTATGTGAGGTACACGCGTCTCGCCGGGCGCTTTCAAAGCGCCTCTCCGAAGTTTTCCGCGCTCGGCGCGAGTGTGGGCGGAGGTAAAGTTTAGGATCAATGATGGAGCCTCGATGCCGGGCTCTGCCCGTTGTTGAACTCGCCAATCGGGAGATTGGCGTTCCCGGGAGAGGCGTGTGCGTGGGCGACCGGCGTCGTTTGCCTGGAGAATTGTCATTTGAAGCACTTTCAGTCAGCAAAGACAACGAACCTGCCCGCTTCCTTTATGCATTTCGTGGACAATCTCTCACGCACCCGTTGCCGGTTGCGGTCTTCCTTCCGCAAACCATGCGGCATTACGGGAAATTTGCTCGCGGATTCTTTGTTTGCAGTGTTCCTCAGAGGATTCCGACTAGCCGGATTTACCGCACTTATCCTGGCATTTCATCCTAGGGTTCAAGCGGATCCTGTTAGCCCCGAGTGGCGCTTCACTTCCGTGGATATCGGCTCAGCACCGGGCGGCACGCCTCTGACGACTGCACTGAAAGGCCTTATCATCCAGGTGGGCTCGCATCGGGAAGCCACGGTCTGCTACGACCTCGATCTCTGCCGCCTTGCGGGCGTGTGGACACAATCTGGGAGCGTCGGCATCCCTGCCGGCGAGTTTCCCGTTGCCGATGAAACGAAGGTGAGTCGTTCCCCAGGCGAAGTGGCTTTCACCACTGGCTCGATTCCAGGTTTTGTCGATTCCGCCGAAAAGATCACAGCCTGGAAAGATCCACGCCCTGACCACGCGGGTCCGCTTTCTGATATCAAGTATCGTGGCATGCATGTCGTGCCGGAGGGGGTGGTCCTCGAATGGGAACAGCACGGTTTGAAAATCCTGGAAAAGCCCGGTTACTTGCGTTCCGGCAAAGTGGATCGCTTTGTGCGCCAATTCGAAATCGAGCCACACACCGGTCCATTGCTCATTACGTTGTGCCGTGCGATTTCGCCGGAAGGCAATCCTTTGCAAGTCTGGACCACATTTCCCAATGCCTCCCAGCAGATTGGTGATTACTTGTTGCTGCGCATTCCGGCCAGTACTCAGCGGCAAAGCATCTCCGCCGAAATTCTAGCGAGCTCAAATGCTCACGAAATTGAGGATCTCCGAAAATCGTTCGAGAAAGACTATTCAACAACGCCGTTCAACCTGCGAGATTCTCAACCCGCGCATTGGCCTGAGTCCATCGCAGCCCGCAGCCACGTCTCGCTGCAAAAGGAAGAGCCCTATGTCGTGGATACAATCGGCTTGCCGGAAGAAAACCCATGGCATGCGGCCATGCTCATTGGCGGATTTGACTTCTTCGCGGATGGGCGCGCGGCAGTTTGTACAACTCCCGGCGATATCTACATCGTTTCAGGCATCGATGGTGCCCTGGAACATGTTGCTTGGCGCCGCTTCGCCGCGGGACTCTTTCAGCCGTTCGGGCTGAAAATCATCGATGATGATATCTATGTTACTTGCCGCGACGGCGTCACACGGTTTGCCGGTGCCGCGAAAAGCACCGAGGCGACTTTTTATGAACGGTTCAATAATGATCTGAAAGTAACGCGGAATCCTCGCGACATCGTCTCGGATCTCCAGGTTGATCCGGCGGGAAATTTTTACTTCACGAAAGCAGCGCCCGTAAAAGAGGGTGGTGGCTTTGATGAAATCCTGGATCAACACGGGACGCTCCTGCGGCTTTCTCCCGATGGAAAAGCCCTGGAGATTTTTGCTACGGGCTTTTGCTCGCCGGGCGGTCTTGGCATGGGACCAAATGGTGAGATCACTGTCAGCGACCTCACGGATGGGAAAAGCGCTTCGCGTCTCAACTGGGTCGAGCATTTCGAGCACACGGGTTACTTTGGTTGTGCCGCCACCGCTCATCGCGATCCGCCGCCTGAGATGGATGATGGACCGCTCTGCTGGATTCCGCATCGCCTCGACCCTTTGCCAGGAAGCCAGGTCTGGGTGCCCGAATCTCCTCGCTGGGGGCCGTGGCGAGGAGAGTTGCTGCACGTTGGTGATTCCTCGCTTTTCGGCGTCCTGAAACAGCAGGTGGAAGATCCCGCCCGGCCTGATTGCTGCGACAACCTCATGCAGGGCGGCGTAGTCCGTTTTCCTTTTAAATTGCTGCCAGGCCTTCGTCGCGCCCGTTTCAATCCCGTGGACGGCCAGCTCTACGTGGCTGGATTTACTAGTGATGGCGCGAGTTCACCCCGAGGCTGCTTCCAGCGGGTGCGCTATACCGGTGCAGACGTGCACTGTCCGCTCGAAATGAATGTCCAGCGTGACGGCATCGAGATTCGTTTCAGTTGCAGCATCGATACCCAGAAGGCTTGCGACACCGACAACTGGACTGTGGAAACATGGGATGATCCCACAGAGGCTGGCGGCTCTTCCAAAAAACTTTCCATCGAAACCATCACCGCCGGCACCGATGATCGTTCCGTTTTCCTTGAAATCCAGGGTCTCAAAGTGGCTCCGCAGATCTCCATTCAATATCGTTTTAAGGCCGCCGATGACGTGGATTTGCGGGGCGAGATTGTCGGCACGATCCACGGCTTTGATGAGTAACGTGGCTCGCGCCGGCTGACGCGAACTTTCTTTGCCCGAGGTGGGTACGCCCGCTGCTCTGTCCGCAAGGGACGGGTCTGCTCGTCATTTTTTTCCTCTTTATGCCGAGCCATCCCGCCAACGTTTTTCACGATCCGGTAGTGGTGGCACAATTTTTGGAGAACGTCCGCGGAGCGGTGCCGCTGGCGATTGAGCAGATCGACACGATTTTGCGGCTCATTTCGGCGGCCCGGCCTCGGGTGGAATCTTTTCTTAATATTTGCTGCGCCGATGGCTGTATGCTGGCGGCGGCCATGCTGGAGGAATTTCCCCACGCCTGCGGAGTGCTTTTGGATACTTCGAACACTGCCATGGAAACGGCACGCCAGCGGCTAAAACCTCATGCTTCGCGCGTTCAGTTCCGTCGGGCGGATTGGGCTCGACCAGGTTGGATGGTCGCAAATGCGGAGACCGCTCCTTTCGACGCGATCATTTGCGGATTTGGCACGCACGCTCTTCCCGATGCGCGCAAGCGCTCCTTTTACTCGGAGATTTTCCGTTTTTTAAAACGCGGCGGAATTTTCCTGAATCTCGAGCACGTCGCGTCCGCGACACGCTGGTCCGAATCCATGATCGATGACTATCTTATCGGCGCCATTTTTCGCGAACAGCTCAAAGATGCAGCAGGGAAAACAGGAGCGGAGGTGGCGCGCGAATACTATCGCGCCAGCCCCTCCGAGGCCGTGCGGCTCGCTCCCCTCGAAGTGCAATGCGATTGGCTGCACGAGATCGGCTTCGAGAACGTCGATTGCTATTTAAAGATTTCCGAACTTGCCGTTTTTGGTGGCCAGCGTCCGGAGTGAGTGACTTTGGCTGGAAACTCCAGCACTTCCGGTCCAGGTTTGTGAGGATCGGTGTAAACCTTGCAAACCAGGATGCTGCGCGCGCCCTTCTTTCGTCTCCGTCCGGCTTTTCAACGCCGGCGGAATCTACCTGCGATAGTTTCCGGTGCGCTTCTTTGCCTTTTGTCGGGGCGTGCCTATGCGGCAGCGGCGCCTGCGTTCACGGAAGCCGGTGTGCCTTTTCTGGAAAAGCATTGCGTCGCCTGTCATGGAAAGGAGAAACAGAAGGCTGGTCTGGCGTTGCACGAGTTTCGAGATGATCTCTCCGTGCTTCGCGCGCGGCGGCGCTGGCGGGAAATCGTGGAAAAAGTGCAAGCCGAAGAGATGCCGCCTGATGATCGCGAGCAGCCTTCGGCACAGGAGCGCCAGCAATTTTTGGCTGCGGTGTCCGCCGTCTTTGCCAAAGCGGATCAGGCGCCGCCCGATCCGGGCCGGCTCACCGTGCGCCGGCTGAATCGCGCGGAATATAACAATACCATCCGCGATTTGCTGCAGATCGATTTTCATCCCGCGGACGATTTCCCGAGTGACGACGTGGGTTACGGGTTCGATAACATCGCCGACGTGCTCTCCGTTTCACCGGTGCTCATGGAACGTTACTTGAACGCTGCGGATTCCATTGCCGAACAGGCCATCCCGCTGAATCCCGCGCATCCTCCCGTGCGCAGGATGGCCGGCAAGTACTGTGAACCGGCTTCCCCCTACGTGCCTCAGGACAAATTCCGGCCCATTTGCGCGGCCAAGAGCGACCCGGTTTTTTCCGGTCCGCTGCATACTCCGGCGCGCGTGACGCCGGACAACGACTATATCATGCGCACGCGCTTGTACGCAAAATCGGCCGACGGACGGCCGGTGCGCGTTGCGTTGCTTGTTTCCGGACCGGGTATTGCTCGTCCATCGCCCGCGGCGGAGATCGCGGCATTGGACGGTGCGGCGGTGAAAGCAGTGACCCCCTGCGCGATCTTGAAAACGGTCGAAGTGACGGCCCGGGATGAGGAGCATGCCCAGCTTTTCGAAGCGAAACTCCCACGCATCGCGGGGATCGAAAAGGTTTCACTGGCGGCGCTCAAACCTTCGCCGGGTGAGGCGCCGCCGACGCTCTTCGTTGAATATCTGGAATACGAAGGACCGCTCGACGCTCGTGCTCCCGCCACGCGCAGCCTCATGGTCTTCACACCGGGAAAATCTCAACAGGAACAGGCCGCCGAAGTCCTGGCTCGTTTCGCTTCCCGCGCCTGGCGGCGGCCCGTCGAGGCGGATGAATTGGCGCGTCTCTGCAGGCTGGTCGATTACGCCATGGGGCATGGCGATAACTGGGAGGAAGGAATGCGTCGTGCCGTGAGCGCCATTCTCGCCTCGCCGAAATTTGTTTTTCGCCTCGAACCCGATGATCAGCCGGAAGCGCTCGATCCGCATCCCATTACTGAATATGAACTGGCGACGCGGCTTTCCTATTTTCTGTGGAGTTCCTGTCCCGATCAAGAGTTACTTGATTTAGCCGGACGCAAGCAGCTGGCCGCGAATCTCGAAGCGCAAGTGCAGCGCATGCTTCGAGATCCTCGTGCCGCCGCGCTGGTGGAGAATTTCGCGTTGCAGTGGCTGCAACTCGGACGGATCGCGACGCACAGCGCGGATGCCAAGGCTTTTCCGCGCTGGAGGCCGCGTTTGCGCGAGGCGATGACGGAAGAGACACGCCGCTTTTTCGAGGAAATGATCCGTGATGATCATAGCATTCTCGACTTGCTCGAGGCCGATTTTACGTGGGTCAATCGCCGCCTCGCGGAAATCTATGGGATCAATGTTCCGGGTGGTTTTCAAGGGGAGGAATGGAAGCGGGTGTCTCTGGCCGGCACGCACCGCGGGGGCATCTTTACGATGGCCAGCGTACTCACGGTTACTTCTAATCCCACACGCACCTCGCCGGTAAAGCGTGGCAAATGGGTGCTCGAGCAGCTTCTCGGAAATCCACCGCCGCCTCCTCCACCCAATGTTCCGTCGCTGGACGATTCTCATCGCAAAGAGCTCACAGGCAGCTTCCGTCAGAAACTGGAGCAGCATCGCACCGATCCTAAATGTGCCGCGTGCCACGAAAAAATGGACGCTTTCGGTTTTGCTCTGGAAAACTTTGACGGCATCGGCCAATGGCGGGACCGGGATGAAACCGGAGCGCCGGTCGATGCTGCCGCGCACATTTCCAAGGATCGGCAGATCGATGGGGTCGAGGGCATTCGCCACTTTCTCCGGGAGCGAAAAGCGGATTTTGCCCGCTGTCTCACCGAGAAAATGCTCATTTACGCGCTCGGGCGCGGTCTCGATTACTACGACGATCCGACGGTCGATCGCATCCAGAAGGAGCTGGCTGCGCACGACTATAAGTTTTCCGTCCTGATCACACAGATTGTCGAAAGCACGCCATTCCACTTGCGGAGGGGGAAAGCCGGTCCCGCTTTCGCTGCCGCAAACGAGGATATCAAGTAACAATAGCTGGATTTTGTTAGATTTGAATCGGGAGGTGTTCAAGGTAGCGTCGATCTCCGCAACGCCCATCGGATGTTGAGAGTTGAAAGTTGAGATTCGAGGCTTATAAAGATTCATGCCACTTTCCCGCCGTACTCTCCTTCGAGGTCTCGGCTGCGCTGTGGCGCTTCCGTGGCTGGAATCGATGGGCTCCTTCCGTGCCTGGGCGGAAAATGCATCAAACCATCGCGTCGCTCCTAATCGGCTCGCCTTTCTCTACGTGCCCAATGGGCAGGACATGCCGAACTGGACGCCGTCCAGCGAAGGGATTCTCGGCGATCTTCCGCCTATTCTGGAAAGTCTGGCTCCCGCTAAAAACGATCTCCTCGTTCTGACGGGGCTCGCCGCTGACAAGGCCCGTCCCTATGGCGATGGCGGTGGCGATCACGCGCGAGCCATGGCCGCCTTTCTCACCGGCGTGCATCCGCGCAAAACCGATGGAACAGATATCCGCGCGGGTACATCCGTCGATCAACTCGCGGCTGCGCGCATCGGTGACTTGACGCGGCTTCCTTCGCTTGAACTCGGCGGTGAAGCGGGTGGCATGGCCGGCAACTGCGATTCCGGTTACTCGTGCGTATATAGCTCCACCATGTCGTGGAAATCACCCACGCAGCCTCTTCCCAAGGAGGTAAATCCGAAGATAGTTTTTGATCGCATCTTCGGTTCGCAAGGCCCGGCGGAACGCGCCCATCGGGATGCTTCGCGCAAGAGCATTCTCGATTTTATTCGGGACGATTCGCAGGCCCTCACCAAGGTTGTTAGTTCGAGCGATCGCCAAAAGCTCGATGAGTATTTCACTTCGATCCGCGAAATCGAGCAGCGGATGCAGCGTGCCGCCAGTCTGCCTCCGGTAAAAATTCCCGAAGGCATCAAGCAACCGTCAGGAATTCCCGAAAGTTATACCGAGCATCTGCGGCTGATGTGTGATCTCCTGGTGCTGGCGTTTCAGTCGGACGTGACGCGTGTGTGCACATTTTCTTTTGCCAATGAAGGCAGCAACAAAAGCTATCCCGAGCTAGGCATCCACGAAGGGCACCATGAGCTTTCGCATCATGGGCACGACCCGGAAAAAATCCGGAAGATTCGCGAGATCAATCGATTTCATACGGGGCAATTTGCCTATTTGCTCAACCGCTTGAAGCAAATACCCGAAGGTGAGGGGACGCTTCTGGATCACTGCATGATCGCTTACGGCAGTGGCAACAGCGACGGAGATCGCCACAATCACGACGATCTCCCGATTCTCCTCGCGGGGCGGGGCGGTGGCTCAATCAAAACGGGCCGGCACGTGCGTTTCTCAGGTGAAACGCCCATCACCAATTTGTGGGCTTCGCTGCTGGATCGCATGGATGTGCGGATTCCCTTTGTCGGAGACAGTACGGGCCGGGTGGCTGCGCTTGGATAGCGTGGGCGCGTTCGGGAGGGTGTCGGCGGAGGGGGCGGGAAAACGCGCCGATCTGACTTGCCACAAATACTGTAGGTTCTACGCTCGCGGCGTCATCGAAGCTGTCCTTCCGGAGTTGTTCCCTCATGCGTGTGCGTTTTCTCATCGAATCCCTTGAACCGAGAGTCCTTTTCTCGGGTACGCAAAGTTTTACGGATGTCGATGGGGATCGCTATACGGTCAAACTGAGCGGGCCGGGGACGCTGGCGGTGACGCTGGATCAGCCGGATGTAAATGGTCATGGCTCGATCGGTTCGATAGCGCTCGCCGGCACTACGGCACACAGTGCTCTCACGGTGTCGATTTCGAAAGTGGCAGGAGACGGTGTTGTCAGGATCGGTTCGATCACGGACCCGGGAGATTTGGGGTCCATCACTGCGGCGCATTCCGATCTCTCGGGCGCCGGGATTGCCCTCGGCGGGCGATTGGGCAAAGTACGGCTGCGTGATGTGATCGAGGGCGCAGATTTCACGGTGGGTGGCGATGCCAGGCATTCATTCTCATTGAAGGCGGGAACGGTGGAGAGTGGAACCGATGTTACAAGTAACTCAAAGATTACTTCAATTTCAGTGCAAAGCTTTGGTCTTGGCACGATCAGGGCCCCCTCCATCGGTGCGGTCAGCGTGACGGCGGGAGATTTTTCGGCAAATATCATCACGCCCGGCAGCCTGAAGTCTCTTGCGGTCGTTGGTGGCGATGATTCGGGAATCATCGAAGCTGCCGGCATTGGTCCCATTACGATTAAGGCCGATAAACACGGCGTGGGTGGGGGCCTTTCTCACGCGACCATTACAGCGGCCAAAATCGGCGCGATTACGATCGGCAAAAATCTCGATCAATCGGTGATTCTTGCGGGAGCCAGCCTGGGGGCGGACGAAGCTCTCGGTGGCGCCGGCGCTAACGCGGATAGCTTTGCGCAAGGCTCCATCGCCAAGATTCGCGTAGGTGGCGCGGTGACTTCCAGCCTCGTTGGCGCGGGATTTACGTCTGCAGACGGAACCTTTGGAAACGGAGATGATAATTTGACCGGTGGCAGGAAAAGTACGATTGCCAGCGTGACCGTCGGCGGTGCGGCGAGCGGCGACAGTCTGTTCGCCGCAGGGGTCGTGAAATCGGCCAAACTCGCGGGGGGGAAGGTCAATCCGTTACTTGATGCGCATTTTCTCGTCCTGGGAGGACTCGACCGGCAGGGGCCTGTGCTCACGGCAAAACTGGCCAACGATACCGGTGTTTCGACCAGCGATGCGGTGACTTCCGATCCGAGTGTGAGCGGGACGGCGCAGGATTTCACGTCGGTAGCGCATTTGCTGGCGGGCTTTGACTCGACGCCAGTGGCGAGTTTCGCGGACATCTCTTCGAGCCTGCAAAGTGGGCAGATCACGATTAGCGCCTCTCTCATGAATACGCTGGCCGGGGGAACGCTGGCCGATGGCCCTCACGTTCTCCATCTCAAAGCGATCGATCCTGTGGGGAACGCAACCACTTTTGATCTATCTTTCACTCTCGATACTTCGGTCGGTTCGAGCAGCGCCAATCTGGCGCCGGGTTCGGCCACGGTCAATAACCTGGAAACGACTGCGACCAACGTCACCGTGGTCGGGAGCACCGATCCAGGCGCTCAAGTAACACTGGGCTCCAATGGCCCCGTCACGGTGGCGAACAATAGCGGATTTTTCCAATTCTCAAACGTTCCTCTTTCCCTCGGCGCAAACCCTTTCACTCTGCACATTGTGGATCGGGCCGGAAATCTGCGCGATGTCGGTGTTTCCATCATGCGCGATGCCACATCGTCGAGCGGAGATATGGTGATGACGTGGGACCAGTACACGCTTTTGGCGATTGAGACGGATGGTTCGCAGCCCACGATCGCCAGTCGCACCCTGGCGATGGAAGCCGCGGCGGTTTACGATGTCGTCAATGCCATTGATGGAGTGAATGGACTTTACGTCACGCTCCATGCCGCAGCCGGTGCTTCGCTTGATGCCGCGGTCGCAAGCGCCGCTGCGATGGTGCTTGCTTCCATCTATCCATCTCAAGCCGCTGCCATTGCTGGAGAACTTACCACCACGCTGGCCACAGTGCCGCCTGGGCAATCGCAGGCGGATGGGGTGGCGCTGGGCCTGGCCGTGGGAAATGCGATCATTGCGCTACGCGCAAACGATCACTCGCAGGATTTTGTCTCTTATACGCCGGGGAGCGGACCGGGTGTATGGGTGCCGACCGGCCCGGCCTTCATGCCCGCCCTCAATCCCAACTGGCCTCAAGTAACGCCATTCATCATCGGCAGCGCCGCCACTTTCCTTCCTTCCGGGCCGCCATCGCTTTCCAGTCAGGCGTGGGCGGATGAATACAATGAGACCAAGGATCTTGGCGCGGCCGACAGCACTACTCGTACGGCCGACCAGACCCAGATCGCCCGCTTCTGGTCCGACGGGCAGGGCACCTATACACCGGCCGGGCATTGGAACGTCATTGCCCAAACGGTGGGGCTCGCCGCGGGAAATAGCGAAGCCGACAACGCCCGGATGTTTGCCATGCTGAATACGGCGATGGCCGATGCTGGAATTGTGACTTGGGATGCAAAATACACTTACCAGTTCTGGCGACCCATTACAGCGATTCAGAATGGCGATACAGATGGGAATGCGCAAACAGCCGCTGATCCGAACTGGCAGCCGTTACTTGGGACGCCTGCCTTCCCGGAATATGTCTCGGGGCACAGTGCATTCAGCGGCGCGGCTGCGACAGTGCTGACCAGTCTTTTCGGCGGCAACGTCTCCTTTTCGCTCAATTCCGTGGGCTTGCCAAATGTGACGCGCCAGTACACCAGCTTTGAACAGGCGGCCGACGAAGCAGGCATGAGCCGCATTTACGGCGGCATCCATTTTATACAGTCAGATTTAGATGGGCTCAGTACGGGTGATAGCGTTGGCAGCGCCGTGATCGCATCCTTTGGCGGTCAGGATACACAGCCGCCCCGGATTTCTGTGGACCCGTTTAGTTCGTCCGGCAAGCAAAGCATTACACTAACTGGCCACATCAACGATACGGTTTCCGGCGTGGCATCGTTTACGGCAAAAATCGACAACGCCGCGCCGATCCACGTTACTTTTGACGCTGCCACTGGCGCGTTCAGCCTTCCGCTCAATCTAGCCACCGACGGAGTGCATCATATTGAGCTTATGGCTGAGGACGTCATCGGCAATGTCACTTCGCCGCTCGATCTTACCTACGCTCTCGATACCGCAACTCCAACCTTCTCAATCACTGCGCCGGCGCAAAACGGGCAATTGAGCGCGGGCATCCATCTCACGGGTCTGGCCAATCCCACAGGATCGTCGCTGGTCGCGCTCAGTTATTCTTTCGACGGCGGGACGCCCATGCCCATCGGGTTTACTCCTTTGACGGGTGCATTTGATTATCCTCTCAATATAGCATCGCTGGCGATGGGCGGACATCAGTTGACGCTTTCAGCCACTGATGCCGCGGGCAATACGGCATCCACGACTCTCAGTGTCTCCTTATCATCGCTGCTGCCCTTTACGGTGAACGAAACGCTTCCCGAGCACGACGCAAGTAACGTGAGCGTTACATTCCACCCCACGATTACTTTCTCGCGGCCGGTCGATCCGGCGACGTTGACCAATGGCAGTATCACCGCCGCATCAAGCGGCCAGAATCTGCCCATCACCGTGGTGCCGTCGGCCGATGGAATGACGGCCATGCTCTTTTTCAACGGCGACATGCCGGGTGCATCCAATATTGACGTGAGTGTCAATGGTTCCATGGTCCATGCCGCGGATGGAACTCCGCTCGATGCCAATGGCGACGGCACATCGGGCGAGGTATTTCATCTCAAATACAAAACGCTCAGCACCGCGGGCGTGTTGGGAACGAGCATCGCTGGCATCATCGCCGACCCGTGGAATGATCTCATCCCGCATTCGTTTGATGATGTTCGGGCTGGTCCTGATGGCATTATCAATACGGCGGACGATATCTATTTGCACCCGCTCGAGCACGTGAAGGTCTATGTGATCGGCCAGGAAAACCAGGCGGTCTTCACTGATTCGACTGGACATTTTGAATTGGATTCGGTGCCGACAGGTGATGTGAAGATTGTCATTGATGGACGTACGGCGGTGAATACACCCTCCGGCGTATTCTTCCCGGAAATGGTCATGGATCAAAATATCCTTCCGGGCGTGCCGAATGCGATCATGGATTCCATGCCGGAATTCTACCTGCCGCGGGTTCCCACGGACATCTTGCATAACGTCAATGCTAACTCTCCGACGACGGTGGGCCTCGATCCGGGCGCGTCTCTCAATCTGACGGCGGCGCAAGCGTCGATGGTGAGCATGACGGCGCAGCCTGGAACGGTGATCGGCCTGGACGGCCAGCCCATGTCCAATGCGCAAATCGGCATCAGCGCGGTGCCGAACGATTTCGTGAGGATGATGCTGCCGAACGGAGTTAACGATATTCCCTTCAGCTTCACTATTCAGGCTCCAGGAGTGGCCGATTTCATAGCGCCTCTTTCTCTCACGATTCCTAATACTGGCGGTGCGCTTCCTGGCACAAAGGAAATGCTCATTAGCTATGATCACACGACGGGGAAAATGTCGATTGAAGGTACGGGGACGGTGTCGGCCGATGGCCTGTCAATTACCACCGACCCGGGCGTAGGCGTCAGCCATCCGGGCTGGCATTTCTTTGCTC
>OUNM010176687.1_pt1 | contig 68235 bp, 73 predicted proteins | sample 1769961 | NCBI WGS metagenome assembly OUNM01 (sample SAMEA3914820, study PRJEB12502) | metagenome | biome: forest; material: soil | place: USA | collected 2012-03-12 | depth 0.3 m
CCCTGAGTCGGCCAGGGCAGGCAATGCCCGCTAGGCTTGTTTGGTGACCCAGACGATGCTTTCCGAACTGACCACTTCCGCCGTTGGTGGGCCCGTCGGCACCTTGGTGGAGGCGCGCACCGAAGCGGAAATCATCGACGCCGTCCGCTCGGCGGATGCCGCGGGCGAGAAACTGCTCATCATCGGTGGGGGATCCAACCTTCTGATCTCCGACGCCGGATACCCGGGCACCGTCCTGAAGATCGCTTCGCAAGGCTTCACCGTCAATTCGGAGGATAGCTGCGGAGGAGTCTCCGTGGTAGTCCAGGCCGGGCACAACTGGGATGCCCTCGTGGAGCACTCGGTGCTGCACGCGTGGTCCGGGCTGGAGGCCCTCTCAGGCATCCCGGGCGCCACGGGTGCCACTCCCGTACAGAATGTGGGCGCCTATGGTGCCGACGTCTCCCAGACCATCGCCGCAGTCCGTACTTGGGACCGCGAACGCAACGCTGTGCAAACCTTCACCAACTCCGAGCTCAAGTTCGGCTACCGGGACTCCATCCTCAAACAGACCACCACCGAGGGCTCACCCCGTTATGTGGTTTTGACGGTTGAATTCCAGCTGCCGCTCGGACGCATGAGCGCCCCCATCCGGTATGCGGAGCTGGCCCGGTCCCTCGGGGTCGAAGCCGGGAAGCGCGCGTATTCCAACGACGTCCGGCGCGAAGTCCTGCGCCTGCGCGCCTCCAAGGGCATGGTCCTGGATGCTTCGGACAGGGACACGTATTCCACGGGTTCCTTCTTCACCAACCCGATTGTGCCGGCCACAGCGGCCGCAGCGCTGCCCGAGGGAGCGCCGCAGTACCCTGCCGGAAACGACGGCCTCGTCAAGCTGTCGGCAGCGTGGCTGATCGACCAAGCCGGCTTCGGAAAGGGCTTCGGACTCGAACCCGCAAGCGTCTCCGGCGGCCGCGCCTCGCTGTCCACCAAACACACCCTGGCCATCACCAACCGGGGAGGAGCCAGCGCGGAGGACATGGTGGCGATCGCCCGTGAGGTGCGTCGCGGCGTCGTCGAGCGTTTTGGCATTGAACTGCATCCGGAGCCGCTGCTGATCGGTCTGGCCCTGTAGGAGCCCGCTTCAGCGCTTTCCGGTCGGAAGGACCTTGTTGAGCAGCAGGAACGTCAGGCCGCAGCTGGCGGCCCCCAAGAGGAAGATCTGGCTGAACGCTATGCTCTGCGGCGACGGACCGCCGGGGGAAATCCAGCCGGCGGCCGCGAAGCCTGCCACGCCCAGGAGCATGACGATGGCTGCAAGCAGGAAGCTGCGCACTTGATCGCCCGCACCTGTCTGGAACCCCGACTCGGGATCATCAAGGTCCCGGTTGGACGGTGGCTGGCATGCGGCAGCAAGGCCCAGGAGGAGGGCCGCAGCGCCAGTAGCGGCGAGGCCCACTTCCTGGACAGTCTGCATCGACGGGGACAATCGCACCCCCGCACCAACAGCTATTGCCAGGCCGCAGACAAGCCCGACGGCGGCGGCGCACCAACCAGCGGCCGCTAACCGCCGGCTGAGCGGCCGCAGCAGCGGACCTAACTCACCGAACAGCATTCCCCTAGCGTAGGAGGGCCCGCTGGAAGGCCCCTGTGAGCGGCGTGGGAGTTCCTCCCGCGTGCTATTGAGGACCGAAGCTGTCCGCCGTGCGTCCTATGATGGGGCCATGGCAGCTTCGGCTAAGATCAGCGTCACTCCCAAAGTCATGGGCAGGCTGCGCCTTGTGAGCCAAGGATTGCTTGGGGGATTCAGCAGCCCCCAGGAATGCGTCTCCAAGATGGGCGCCATGCAGGCCCAAGACCTGGCCTCGGCGTTCTGGGCGGTGGGCCAGCGGGTCCCCGGTTCCGGCCTCTCGAAGGTATTGGAGGCGCTGGAGAACGGCACAGTGGTCCGGTCCTGGCCCATGCGGGGAACGTTGCACCTGGTGCCACCGCAGGACTTGCGCTGGATCCTGGCCATCACCACCGAACGATCCATGCGTTCGGTGGCCGCGCGGCACCGGGAGCTCGGCATCGACGAAGCAGACGTCGCAACGTGCCGGGACCTCGCGCTCGAACGGGTCGCCGGCAGCCCAGGCGCAACGCGCGAGGAGCTTTTCAAGATCTTCGAATCCGCAGGCCAAGTGACCACGGCCCAACGCGGGATCCATTTGCTCTGGATTCTGTGCCAGAACGCCTGGCTGGTCCAAGGACCTCCGGCCGGCACGGCGGGCAAAGCCCTTGGACAGCAACTTTTCGTGGCCTTCAATGAGTGGATTCCGGAATCCATGGTCTTAAGCCGTCAAGAGGGGATTGCCGAATTCCTGCTCAGGTACCTCCAGAGCCACGGGCCGGCGACGCTCAACGACTTCGCGTGGTGGACCCAGATCCCCAAAGCCGAGGTCCGGGCAGCCCACGAGGCTATTCGGGGCCAACTCGTGGAGCTCGTCTTCCGGGGAATGTCCTATTGGCTGTCGCCCGAGACGGCGGCACTGCTCGACGACGGCGTCCCCGGCTCGCGGGCGGTCCTCGCCTTGCCGGGATTCGATGAATTCCTGCTCGGGTATACGGACCGCAGCCTTGTCTTGCCCCCGGAGCATTTCCAGAAGGTCGTTCCGGGCGGCAACGGGGTCTTCAAGCGGATGATCGTGTCCGGCGGTGAAGTGGTGGGCACGTGGTCCCGCAGCGGCACCGGCCGGAGCGCCGTCGTCGTGCCCGAACCGTTCGACCCGGAAGGCCTGACTCCGGCAGCCAGGCGGTCCTTCGAACTCCAGGCCGCGAAGTACGTGCGGTTCATGGAGAGTTGAGGGGCACCCAACTAACTAGCAGTTGATGTCGTTATGAGCCCTCAAAACGACATCAACTGCGAGTCAGTTGATTAAAACCACGAGTCCTACAGGGTGCCCGTGGCGATCTTCAGCATGCGGCGCAGCGGCTCGGCAGCGCCCCAGAGGAGCTGGTCGCCCACGGTGAAGGCGCTGATGTATTCCGGGCCCATCTCAAGCTTGCGGATACGGCCTACGGGGATCTCCAGGGTGCCGGAGGCAGCAACCGGGGTGAGGTCCGCCATGGAGGCTTCCTTGGTGTTGGGCACGACCTTGGCCCACTCGTTGTCAGCGTCCAGCAGCTTCTCGATTTCGGCGACGGACAAGTCCTCGCGCAGCTTGAGCGTCAGGGCCTGGGAGTGGGAGCGCATGGCGCCGATACGGACGCAAAGGCCGTCCATGACGACATGGTTCTTGCCGGGCTTTCCGTTGCCCGTGCCGAGGATCTTGTTGGTTTCCACCCCGGCCTTCCACTCTTCCTTGGACTGGCCGTTGCCGAGGTCGGCGTCGATCCAGGGGATAAGGGAGCCGGCCAGTGGAACGCCGAACTGGGTGGCGTCGACGCCGGAGCGCTGGGTCGCCAGGACCTTGCGGTCGATTTCCAGGATCGCCGAGGCCGGATCGTCCAGTTCGCTGCTGACTTCGTTGTTGAGGGTGCCGAACTGGTTGAGCAGTTCGCGCATGTGGCGGGCACCGCCGCCCGAGGCAGCCTGGTAGGTCATCGAGGTACCCCACTCGACCAGGTTGTTCTTGAACAGGCCACCGAGCCCCATGAGCATGCAGGAGACCGTGCAGTTGCCGCCGATGTAGTCCTTGACGCCGCCGGACAGGCCTGCGTCGATGACGTCGCGGTTGATGGGGTCCAGCACGATGATCGAGTCGTCGTTCATGCGCAGCGTGGACGCGGCATCGATCCATAGCCCGTCCCAGCCACGGCTGCGCAGCTCGCCGTGAACCTGTTTCGTGTAGTCGCCGCCCTGGGCAGTGACAATAATCGGCAGCTTGGCAAGAGTCTCAATATCGAACGCGTTCTCGAGCTTGCCTGCGCTGCCTTCCGCTGTACCAGCGAATGACGGCGAGGCACCTCCCGCGTTCGAGGTGGAGAAAAATACCGGGTTGATGTTGGCGAAGTCGCCCTCTTCCTGCATGCGCTGCATCAGGACGGAGCCGACCATGCCACGCCAACCGACCAGTCCAACGGACGGATTAGCTGCTGTAGTCATTGGACCAGTCTAGACTTTCGCGGCTCCCGGCCGCTGTCGGTTACGTCACGAGGTGACCCGGACCCAACTGACTGGCAGTAGGTGTCGTTTTGGGGGCTCAAAACGACAACAAATGCGAGTTACTTGGGCGAGGAGTCGGGTTCTTCCAGCAGGGCCGCCTTGCGGGCACGCAGGGCGTAGAACGCGCCAAAGGCGAAGACCTGGGTCACCACTACCAGGACGATGATCCCCAGGATCTTGTTGCCGCCGAGGATCATGGTGAGCCCAACGATCGCGGACAAGAGCGCGAAGAGCGGCAACAACATGTAGCCGAGCACGAACAGGGTCTCAGGTTTCTTCAGCATTCTCAGTCTTCCATCCGGCGCCACGTGGCGATCCGGTAGTTGGTGCCGTTCTTCGAGGTCAGCCAGCCTTCTGTTGGCACCACGGACTCGAACGTCCACTTCTCGTCGAGCGTCGGCGCGAAAGTGTCACCGTCCGTATCGACGTCGATCGTGGTGACAACGGCGGCCGTTGCGAGGTCCGCGGCTTGCTCGAAGATCTCGCCGCCACCCAGGATCCAGACCGCCTCGTGGCCCGGCGCGAACTGCGACTCAAGCAGCGCGGTATCCATCGAATTGACGACGACGGCGCCTTCCGCGCCCGGCGTGCTGCCCCAGCCCTCCTGCCGGGTGATGACGATATTCGTGCGGTTGGGCAGCGGACGGTACTTATCCGGGAATGACTCCCAGGTCTTGCGACCCATGATCACGGGATGGCCGCTGGTGACCTTGTTGAAGTGCTTCAGGTCTTCGGGCAGGTGCCACGGCATATCGCCGTCCTTGCCAATGACGCCGGAGGTGGTTTGCGCCCAGATCAAGCCGATTCCCGTCATGCCCGCCGCGATGCCCTCACTGAACGCTTCGGCGCCCGGGCCCGTTTCTTGGGTGCTCATACTGCCACCGGCGCCTTGATCGAGGGGTGGTGGCGGTAGCCGACTACTTCGAAGTCCTCGAAGGTGTAGTCGAAGATCGAGTCCGGCTTGCGGGCGAAGCGCAGTTGCGGGTACTCGTAAGGCTCCCGGGAGAGCTGCTCGGTGACTTGCTCCACGTGGTTGTCGTAGACGTGGACGTCCCCGCCTGTCCAGACGAAATCGCCGGGCTCAAGGCCCAGCTGCTGGGCCACCATGCAGGTCAGCAGCGCATAGGAAGCGATGTTGAAAGGAACGCCCAGGAACATGTCTGCCGAACGCTGGTACAACTGGCAGGACAACTTGCCGTCGGCAACATAGAACTGGAAGAACGCGTGGCATGGCGGCAAGGCCATGTCCTTGATCTCGGACACGTTCCATGCCGAGACGATGTGGCGGCGCGAATCCGGGTTGGCGGCCAGGCCCTTCATGAGCTCGGCGATCTGGTCAATGTGCCCGCCATCGGGGGTCGGCCAGCTGCGCCACTGTACGCCGTACACCGGGCCGAGTTCGCCGTCGGCGTCCGCCCATTCATCCCAGATGGTGACACCCTGCTCCTGGAGCCACTTCACGTTCGACTCACCGCGGAGGAACCACAAGAGCTCCAGCGCGAGCGATTTGAAGTGCACCCGCTTGGTGGTGATGAGCGGGAAACCCTGGCTCAAATCGAAGCGCAACTGGCGGCCGAAAACGCTCCGCGTGCCGGTGCCCGTGCGGTCCGACTTATGCGTGCCGTTGGCCATGACGTCACGCAGGAGGTCTTCATATGGGGTTGGGATGCTCACGCACCCAGCTTACTGGAGTCAGTCGTCGAAGGGCTTGATCTGTTCCACGGCCACGACGCGTTCGCCGTTTCCACGGGCCACGTGGCACACGATCATCTCGCCAGGTGCCAGGTACGGATCCTGGGCAGGCAGCATCTCGCGAAGCTCGGGGCCCATGCGCTCGCCGAGCGTCTTCAAGACGGTGGGGAGCGCCGGCCTGTGGGTGCACAGCGCAACCCCGCGTTGCTTGTCGAACAAGCCTTCGACGACGGCGGACGTCTTCTTCGGGCTCCGCTGGTGGTTGTGCTCGGTCAAGGCGTCCACAAGTTTCACCTTGGCCCCGGCTGACTTGGCGTAGGGCGCGATAGTGGATACGCACCTGGCCCAGGGGCTGCTCACGATCCGCAGGGGGTTCCACACGCCCAGGAGCCGTTCCACGGCCAGCGCCTGCCGCAGACCCGTCACGGCCAGCGGCCGGCTACCTTCGGCCTTGCTCCACGAGGATCGTGGCTTGGCCTTGGCATGGCGCACCAGAATCAGGGGCCACGTCTCCAGCTCACCATTCAGGTGGGCTTTCGCCAGTGCCTGGAGCGGGGCTACATCCGTCGGGTTGCTCAGGAAACGTGCCGCTTTGTCCGGTGCGGCCCACATGTAGGCGTCCACTTCCGCACCGTCCGGCTTGATGACGGATCCATTGACCTGGGTGGCCCAATAGTGGACGACCTTCAGCCCGGCTGCCACATGGTAGTGCGTCGGAGGAAGGGGGATGCCGAGGGCGGCTTTGAGGCCGATTTCTTCCCTGATCTCGCGCACGGCGCACTCCGGGATGGTTTCCCCGGCGTCGAGCTTGCCCTTGGGCCAGGACCAATCGTCGTACTTTGGCCGATGGATCAGCAGGACCTCAAGGGCGCCCTTCGTGACGCGCCAGGGAATGGCGCCGGCCGCCGTGACGGCGATCGGCTCCCCGGGATGGTCCGTCTGGTCTGCAACAGGTGTATCGCTCTTCAACGTTTCGCTGCCTACCGCCGGGCAACTGCACGTTGGCGGGACCGGGAGGCAAGCAGCCAGGACTGGATGTCCAACAGCGGCGTGCCGTCTTCGGCCTGGTGGAACCTGGTCCAGTGGCCTTGGTTGTCGAGGTGCCAGCTCGCAGTGCCGGGGTCCATGTAACGGCGCAGCAGGTCCATGACCTCGGCTGTGTCTTCGCGGCTGGAGAGCTGCACCAAGGCCTCAACCCGGCGGTCGAGGTTGCGGTGCATCATGTCCGCGGAGCCGATGTAGACCACGGGATCGTTGGCATTGGCGAAGGCAAACACCCGCGAGTGCTCCAGGAAGCGGCCCAGGACGGATCGGACCGTGATGTTCTCGCTCAGTCCAGGCACCCCCGGGCGCAGCGAGCAGATGCCACGGACAATGACGTCAACCTTCACCCCCGCCTGTGATGCCCGGTAGAGGGCATCGATGGTGGCCTCGTCGACCATGGAGTTGACCTTGATCTGGACCTTGGCGGCAATTCCAGCGCGGGCGTTGCGGATCTCGGTCTCGATCCTGTCGATCAGCCCTGACCGCACCGAGCGCGGCGCCACGAGGAGCCGCTTGAAGGTCGACTTGGGGGCATAACCGGAAAGCTGGTTGAAGAGCTTCGACAGGTCCTCCCCCACCTGCTCATTGGAGGTCAGGAGGCCAAGGTCCTCGTAGTAGCGGGCCGTCCGCGGGTGGTAGTTGCCGGTGCCGATATGGCAGTACCTGCGGAGGCCATCCACTTCCTGGCGGACAACCAAGGACAACTTGCAGTGCGTCTTGAGTCCCACGATGCCGTACACCACGTGCACGCCGGCCTGCTCCAGTTTGCGGGCCCAGGAGATGTTGGCCTGCTCGTCAAAGCGGGCCTTGATCTCCACGAGGGCCAGGACCTGCTTGCCGGCCTCGGCGGCGTCGATCAGTGCGTCCACGATGGGCGAATCGCCGGAGGTGCGGTACAGGGTCTGCTTGATGGCCTGGACCTTGGGGTCGGCCGCAGCTTGCTCCAGGAAAGCCTGGACCGACGTCGAGAACGAGTCGTACGGGTGGTGCAGCAGGATGTCGCGGCGACGCATCGCCGCGAAGACATTGGCGGCCTTGGACGTCTCGGATTCGTTCAAGTACCGGGAGGTGTGGGGCACGTGCTTCGGATAGTGGAGGTCGGCGCGGTCAATTCCGCCGATGACCGACAGGCCCCGCAGGTCCAGGGGAGCCGGAACGGAGTAGACCTCGGATTCCTCGACGCCGAGTTCGCGCACCAGGAGTGCACGGATGTTCGGGTTGATGTCCGTGGTGACCTCAAGCCGGACGGGCGGGCCGAAGCGGCGGCGCAGCAGTTCTTTTTCAAGTGCCTGCAAGAGGTTCTCGGCGTCGTCCTCTTCAACTTCCACGTCTTCGTTGCGGGTGACGCGGAAGGAGTGGTGCTCCATGACTTCCATTCCGGGGAACAGCTTGTCCAGATGCACCGCGATGACCTCTTCGAGCGCGATGAATCGTGCCACGCGGCCCGGGACCGCGCCGGCGCGCGGTCCGTCGATGGAGACGAGCCGCGGCAGCTGGTCCGGAACCTTGACACGGGCGAACAGTTCCTTGTCGCTCACGGGGTTGCGGACAATCACGGCCAAGTTGAGGGAAAGGCCGGAGATATACGGGAACGGGTGGGCAGGATCGACGGCGAGCGGGGTGAGGATCGGGAAGACCTTCTCGCCGAACATGATGCTCAAGCGGTGCTGGGCCTCGTCGTCGAGTTCGTCCCAGCGCATGAGGTGGATGTGCTCATAGGCCAAAGCGGGGCGGATCTGCTCGGCGAACACACGCGCGTGGCGTTCCTGCAGCTTCCGGGCGGCATCGCCGATCTGCTCCAGGACTTCGATCGGGCTCAGCCCGGCAGGGGAGGGCACCGCGAGTCCCGTGGCGATGCGGCGCTTCAGGCCGGCAACCCGCACCATGAAGAATTCATCCAGGTTCGAGGCGAAGATGGAGAGGAAATTGACCCGCTCCAGGAGGAAGAGGTCCGGATCCTCCGCGAGCTCAAGAACCCGGGAGTTGAAAGCGAGCCAGCTCAGCTCACGGTCCAGGAAGCGGTCCGGAGTGATGTCGCCTTCCGGCTCAAGGGAGGGCGCGAATTCGGGAATGTCGATGCGGTCCTGGGTTGCCCGCGCAGCCGGGACTTCGGAAGATCCGAAGCGGGGAGGCAAGGTTGCGCCCTTGACCTCGGTTTTGGTGGTTCCGACCGGGTCCGGGTTCATCGGGCTCTCCTTCGTTCAGCGCGGGGGTTTGATTCAACCCTACAAGGATTCCACGTGCCGGAATCCTAGATGTCCTAGCCTTTCAGATACGCCTTGGTTCCGGGTTACTTCCGGGTTAAAGGCGCATACATGACATCGACGTCCCAGCGTACGAAGCCCAGCTTCTGGTACAGGGCAACGGCCGCAGTGTTGTCGGCATCCACGTACAACATCACAGAGTGCAGCTCATGGCTCTGGAGATACCTGATCCCGGCGACAGTGAGCGCCTTGCCAAGCCCCAGACCCTGGGCCGCAGGCGTCACACCCACCACGTAAACCTCTCCGATGGCCGGATGGGGTCCTTGCCGGGGGTGCACCTTGGTCCAATGGAATCCAAGCAGCTCTCCGGCCGGGTTCACGGCCAGCAGGAAACCTGCAGGATCGAACCAGTCCTCGGCCATCCGGGCTTCCAGATCCGCCCTGGTCAGGGAACCCTGCTCGGGATGGTGGGCAAATGCTGCCTTATTGGCTGCCAGCCAGGCGGACTCATCCTGGCCCGGCACGAAGGCGCGCAGTGAAACTCCCTCAGGCAGGCCGGCGTCGGGCAGTTCGGCCGTGGAGGACATGAGCCGCATCTTCCAGAGTTCGCGCGCCGGGCCGTAGCCGTAGCGGGCCGCAAGCTCCGCGGCGGCCTCGTGGTTCCCATGGGACCAAGCGTTCAGCCCCTCGAGCCCGCGGCTGGACCGGAGTGAATCCAGCAGCCGGCCTGCGACACCTTGGTTGCGGTAGCTGGGGTGTACTGCCATTTCCAGGACCCCGGTCCCGTCGTCCGCTTCAACCACGACGGCGATTCCCGCCAGATCCTGCCCGCTCGCCGGATCGGACTGCTCGTCCGGGGCATACAGGGCCAGGGTGAGCACAGAGTGGTCGCCGGCATCGGCTCCGCGCAGCATGACCAGGGTCTGTTCGGACAGCGGGGGATTGCCGTCGGACTCCTCGGCAGCTGCGGCGAGTGTCTTGATGTCTTTCAACAACTCGTTGTCCGACGCGCCTTTGACGACGAGGACGGGCCAGTTCTCCGGGTGCGCAGGGCTCATGCTGCAAGGCTATACGCCTCCGGCCGGTTTGGCGGGATCGATTTTGCAGGCACTGTCCTGGCCGTGTAAGGTCTATATCTCGTCCGGCTTCGCGAAGCAGGATACGAGGGGGATCCACCAGTGGGGTGGCCTCGATACGTTCGACCCGTATGTCCTCCACTCAAGCGCTCCTCCACTCAAGCACAGGGAAGGCCCGGACTCAGTGAGTCCGGGCCTTCCCTGCGTTCGCAGCTTAGGGGTTTCAGAGGCTCGGCGTTCCGGAAGCCTATGCCTCCGTGAGCTCATCTTCCGGCAAGCGGACCAACGTCAGCCGGTAGCCGACGTTGCGGACCGTGCTGATGAGGTTCTCGTGGTCCACGCCCAGCTTGGCACGCAGGCGCCGGACGTGAACGTCCACGGTGCGCGTGCCGCCGTAGTAGTCGTAGCCCCACACCTCGGTGAGAAGCTGCTGGCGCGTGAACACCCTGCCCGGGTGCTGGGCCAGGTACTTCAGGAGTTCGAACTCCTTGAAGGTCAGGTTGAGTGGCTGCCCGTTCACGCGGGCCGTATAGCTTGCCTCGTCGATCACGACGCCGGCCGCCCGGATCTCGGTGTTGGTTTCCTCTTCGCCGGGGATCGCACGGGCCACGGCCAGGCGGATCCGGGCTTCGACTTCGGCCGGCCCCGCGGAGTCGAGGACGATGTCATCCACCGACCAGGCGGAAGAGACGGCAGCCATGCCGCCTTCAGTGAGGATCAGGATGAGGGGGGCGCTCAAGCCCGTGGCTTTGAGCAGTTGGGTCAAGGAGCGGGCTCCCACGAGGTCCTTGCGGGCATCGAGGAACACGACGTCGGTGGGGTCGGTTTCGAGCAAGGCCGTTGGCTCTGCCGGAAGGATGTGGACCCGGTGGTTCAATAGCTCCAAGGCGGGCAGGATGTCTACCGACGAGCCGGTGCTGTTCGTCAGGAGCAGGATGTGCGACATAGTTCCTCCAATGGGCGGTCCGCGCATCATCGGGCGTCTGAACCGGGTTTCCACCGGCCGGTAGCTGCTTATGGGGCGTGGTTCCGTTGTAACGGAAGCGTTGCAACAAGAAGCGCTGTTGACAACCGAGTATACCCAAAGGCCCCTGCAACGTCAGGGATTCGTGTCACCTTCAACCCATGTTTGCGACATATTTGTGCCGTATAAGGCAGGATTGGCAAGAGGTTGCTCGCAGCCTGGAACGAAATGGGGCCCATCGAGGATCCCACGAGGGCGCAGCGAGGTTAGGGACACAGTGAGGTCAGGGGCGCAGTGAAGTCTTGGAGCATCGGGGTGGTCGGCCTCGCGGCGCTCGCGGTTTTCGTCGCCAGCTCTTACGCCCCCACGGAAGGCCTGGTCGCCGTCGGAATTCTGGCCTCGGCCGCGGTAGGCATCGGCTGGCCCCATTTTCTAGCGGTCCCCGCCAAGAAGACCCTTGCCGCGGTGATCGGGTTGAGCGGTGCTGGTTCCGCGTTGGCAGCCGGATTGGTGCCAGCCCCCGGATTTCTCGACGCGACTCCCGCCTTCATCGCCGCAGGCGTGATCGCGGTGTTCGTCGTGCAGCTGATTCGCGGAACCGGCCAGGCCCAACGGCTCGAATCCACCCTTGGTAGCTGCGCAGGCGTCCTGCTGAGCTGCCTTGGCGCGGGCTGGATTGCGGGGGCGAGATTCAACGGGATCAAGGAAATGGTGCTGGTCGCCGCTCTCAGTGCCGCGGTCGCCCTCCTCGCCGGCTTGTTGCGCTGGCCTGACCGGGTCGTGGCGCCTTTGGGCATCGTGGCGGCCGGGCTGGTGGCTCCGCTGGCCGGCCTGGTGTTCTCCAACATCGCGATTGTGGCCGCCATAGTGGTGGGCGTCGTCGTCGCCTCGGTCCTGGTCAGTTTCCGTCGGATGGTGACGCTTCGGCTCGGCCGCCTGAATTTCCCGGCTGTCCTTGGAATGGGCGTCGCCCCCGTCTGGGCGGTTGGCGCGTTGTGCTACTTCATCGACAAACTACTCATCTACTAACAGTTAGGATGGCATCATGTCCGTACTTGCATTTGAAATCTTCTTCCTTGTCCTCCTCGGCCTGGCGAGCCTCTCGATGGCGTGGTTCGCTGGTTTTGTCGTTTACCGTCTCTTCAAGGGCCAGAAGTAGAGCTTCTGTACCTTCCGGTCCACTGAGGTAATTGCTGTGCCCATCGAAATCCCTTCCGACCTGACACCCGAATTGGTACCCCTTTCCTGGCTCATTGGTGAGTGGGAAGGCCGGGGACGGCTTGGAACCGGTGAGGAAGACTCGGATCACTTCATCCAGCATGTCTCCTTTACGCACCACGGTCTGCCGTACCTGGAGTACCGCGCCGAAAGCTGGCTCAGCGACGAGGACGGCACCAAGTTGCGGCCACTCACTGTGGAGACAGGCTTCTGGGCGCTGGAGCGGAAAATGCTCGACGCCGACGGCGGCCCCGGCCTGATTCCCGCGGAGATCGTCCCCGTGTTGAAGACGGCCGACGACGTCGAGGCCCACCGGAACGCCGACGGCGGGTTCGACATCGCTGTGACGATCGCCCATCCGGGTGGCATCAGCGAGCTGTACTACGGCCAAATCAAGGGGCCGCAGATCCAGATGAGCACCGATATGGTGATGCGCGGCGGCCACTCCAAGGAATACACTGCGGCCACACGCATCTTCGGCCTCGTGGATGGCAATCTGTTGTGGCGCTGGGATGTGTCCACTCCGGGTAAGTCGCTCGAGGCCCATGCTTCGGCTTTCCTGAACAAGCTCTAGTAGGAGGGCTTGTTCCCTGGCTTCAAGGTCTCACCAAAGAGGTCTCACTGAACGTCCCGTTTCGCATTCCGAACCATAAGGGGAGCAGCAAGTGAACGAAGCAACAAAACCCGCCCGCTATGACGATCTCAATGCCGTCTTTTTCAACGGGACGCTCAAACCATCCCCTCAAGTGAGCAATACCGACGGACTGATAGCCATCAGCCGGCGCATCATGGAAAAGCAAGGCGTCAGTACCCGCGTAATCCGCACGGTGGACCACGACATTGCCGCCGGCGTCTATCCGGACATGCGCGAGCACGGCTGGGCCACGGATGAATGGCCCGAGTTGTACCCGGCCGTGCTGGAGGCCGACATCGTGGTGGTAGCCGGTCCTATCTGGCTTGGCGATAACTCCTCCCAGACCAAGAAACTCATCGAGCGGCTCTACGCCCATTCGGGCCAGCTCAACAGCAAAGGCCAATGGGCCTACTATCCGAAAGTCGGCGGCTGCCTGATCACCGGCAACGAGGACGGCATCAAGCACTGCGCCATGAACGTCCTGTACAGCCTCCAGCACGTCGGCTTCACCATTCCGCCCCAGGCCGATGCCGGCTGGATCGGTGCAGTCGGCCCCGGACCCAGCTACCTCGACGAAGGCTCCGGTGGCCCCGAGAGCGACTTCACCAACCGCAACACCACCTTCATGACCTGGAACCTGCTCCACTACGCCCGGATGCTCAAGGACGTCGGCGGCATTCCTGCCTACGGCAACCTCCCGGATGAATGGAAAGCCGGCACGCGCTTCGATTTCGAAAACCCGGAATACCGCTGAGCCCCAAGGACTTCTACTACATATGACTTACACGAGCCCCCTATTGTCGCGCCCCGGAGCTGTAGAAGGCGGCGGCGAGGACTCCGGCGTCGCGGCCCACTACGGCGAGCCCCTGCGTGAGCAGCGCGCACTCGCCGCCGGCACCGCCGTCGTCGACCTTTCCTACCGGGGCGTTGTCACGGTCACCGGACCGGACCGCCTCAGCTGGCTCAACACCCTTTCCTCGCAGCAACTGACCAACCTCCAGCCGCGCGTCTCCAGCGAGCTGTTGCTCCTCACCATCCAGGGCCGCATCGAGTTCGACGCCCGCGTGGTGGACGACGGCGAGACCACCTGGCTGCTGGTCGAGGCCGCCGAGGCCGCCCCGCTGGCGGAGTGGCTCGACAGAATGCGGTTCATGTTGCGCGTCGAGGTGGCCGACGTGTCGGCCGATTGGGCCGTCGTCGGCTCGACCAAGCCTGTTGAGGCCTGGTCCGGGCGGCTCGTCTGGGAGGACCCGTGGCCGCACATCGGCGTCGGCGGCTATTCCTACAGCGTGGTGGAGGAAAGCTCCCATCCCGGCCTTGAGCGTCCCTGGTTCGAGTACCTCATTCCCGCGGCCGGGCTTGAAGCGGCCGTTGAGGGTATGGCCCTCGCCGGCTCGTTGGCCGCGGAGGCGCTCCGCATTGCCGCCTGGCGTCCCCGGCTCGGCGCGGAGACGGACGAGAAGACCATTCCGCACGAGCTCGATCTCCTGCGGACCTCGGTCCACTTGTCCAAGGGCTGCTACAAGGGCCAGGAGACCATCGCCCGGGTCCACAACCTTGGACACCCGCCCCGGCGGATCGTTTTCCTCCAATTGGACGGCTCGCAGCACACCCTCCCGGCGCCCGGCAGCGTCGTATTTGCCGGAGAGCGCAAGGTGGGTACGCTGACATCCGTGGCCCAGCACTTCGAGATGGGGGCAATAGGACTGGCGCTCATCAAGCGGTCTGTAGACCCGCAGGAAGTGCTGACCGTGCTGGACGGTGAGGAGCCTTATCCGGCCGCCCAGGAAGTAATCGTTGCGCCCGATGCCGGACAGGTGGTGGGGCGTCAGACCGGATTCCTGAAGGGACCCCACCGATGAGCGAAACGACGGGCGCGGACGCCCAAGCGACAGGCGCCGATGACGAGGCCATTGCCTTGGCGCACACCCTGTTCGGTGCCGCGAGGGAAGGCAACTCGGAACTCCTGCGCAGCTACCTCAATGCCGGGGCGCCCGCCGGAATGCGGACGGCCGCGGGCGACTCGCTCCTGATGCTGGCCGCCTACCATGGCCACGCTGAAACGGTTCAGCTTCTGCTGTACCACGGCGCCGAGGCAAACGGCGCGAACGACCGTGGCCAGACTCCGCTGGCCGGCGCGGTTTTCAAGGGCTACACGGAGGTGGCCCGCGTTCTGATCGACGCCGGGGCCGATCCCGACGCCGGCGCCCCCACGGCGCGCGAGGCCGCCCGGATGTTTGCCCGCACGGAGATTCTCGGACTGCTCGGATAGCATTGGCCGCCCCGCTGCGGTGGTTGTCTTGCGATCAAATATTCCATGTGGAATAGTTGTTGTGGAATAGTTCGTACGGAGGATGGGGAAATGGCACGAGCCGCACTGACTCCACTGGGCGTCGCTGCATTGGCCCTCCTTGTCGAGGCGCCGATGCATCCATACGAGATGTACCAGCTCCTGATGGCCCGCCACGAGGACCGCTTGGTCAAAGTCCGCCCGGGTACGCTCTACCACGCAGTCGGCCGCCTGGAAGAGGCGGGTTTGGTCGAGTCCACAGGCATTGACCGTGCCGGAAACCGGCCCGAGCGCACCACTTACCGAATCACCGGGACCGGCAGGGACGCGCTGACCGAGCGCCTCCAGAACATGCTGGCGGAACCCGTGAACGAATACCCGGTCTTCCCGCACGCGATCGCCGAGGCACACAACCTGCCGTCCGGCGTCGTACTCGAACTCCTGGACCATCGCGTGGCGAACCTGGAAAACCAACTCGACTTCCTGGTCCGGGGTGAAGAAGCTGTCGCTGCAAAAGGCGTCGAGCCCAAGTTCTGGATCGACGTCAAGTACCAACAAACCATGCTGCGGACGGAAATCGACTGGATACGCAGCTTCCAAAATGATCTCCGCAGCGGGCAGTTGCCATGGTGACAGCCCATCCCACGCAGCAACTTGCAAGAAATTCAGCACAGTCAAAGGAAACCCATGGAAAACGTAGCTAAACCGTGGCCCGCACTGTGGTCCCTCGTGGTCGGGTTCTTCATGATCCTGATCGACACCACCATTGTTTCCGTGGCGAACCCACGGATCATGGAGGGCCTGCACACCGATATCAATGCCGTCATCTGGGTGACGAGCGCCTACCTCCTCGCCTACGCCGTGCCGTTGCTGATCACCGGAAGGCTCGGTGACCGCTTCGGGCCCAAGAACCTCTACCTGATCGGCCTCGTGGTCTTCACCCTGGCCTCACTGTGGTGCGGCCTCTCGGGCGACATCGGCATGCTGATCGCGGCCCGGGTGGTTCAGGGCATCGGCGCGGCCATGATGACGCCTCAAACCATGGCCGTCATCACCCGGATCTTCCCGCCGGACCGCCGCGGCGCAGCCATGGGCCTCTGGGGAGCCACGGCCGGAATGGCCATCCTCGTCGGCCCGATCCTCGGTGGTGTGTTGGTTGACGGCCTCGGCTGGCAGTGGATCTTCTTCGTCAACGTTCCCATCGGCGTCGTTGCCTTCGTCCTCGTGACCAGGCTCGTACCCAAGCTGACCACGCACAGCCACAAGTTCGACGTCGTGGGTGTGCTGCTGTCCGCCGCCGGCATGTTCCTGCTGGTGTTCGGCATCCAGGAAGGCCAGAGCTACAAGTGGGGGACCGTCACCGGAGCCATTACCGTGTGGGGACTGATCATCACCGGGCTCGTTGTCCTGGCCGTGTTCGTCTTGTGGCAGTGGCTCCTGGAGCGCCGCGGCGGCGAACCCTTGCTGCCGTTGGGCCTGTTCAAGGACCGCAACTTCTCCTTGGGCAACACCACCATCATGGCGGTGGGCTTCACCATCACCGCGTTCCCGCTGCCCACGATCTTCTACTACCAGGTAGTCCGCGGGTTGACCCCGACGCAGTCCGCGTTGCTCATGATCCCCATGGCCGTGATCTCCGGTGCGCTGGCGCCTTTCGTTGGCAAGCTGATAGACCGCATCAACCCGCGTTGGTTCGCCGCTTTCGGGCTCCTCTGCCTGTCCGGCGCCCTGTTCTGGACGTCGACCCTTCTGAAACCGGACACTCCCATCTGGATGTTCCTGCTGCCCAGCGCCCTCCAGGGTGTGGCCAACGGCTTCATTTGGGGCCCGGTCTCCAACGCCACTACCCGCAACCTCCCGCCGCGCTCGGCGGGAGCCGGTTCCGGTGTCTTCAACACGACGCGCCAGATCGGTGCGGTGCTGGGATCGGCCGCTATTGCCGCCCTGATCCAGTCCCGGCTCGCGGCCGAGCTGCCCGCGGCTCCGCCAGGGGCCGCCCCGGCAGGCGAAGGCGGATTCACCGGCAAGTTGCCTGAATTCCTGCATGACGGCTTCTCGACGGCGATGAGCCAATCAGTGCTGCTGCCGGCCTTCGCGATTCTGCTGGGCGCAGTAGCGGCGTTGTTGTTCGGCAAGCCCAAAGCCGTCCAGGGTTGGGGTGCGCCGGCTGCCGCAGCCAAGCCTGAGACAGTTTCGCAAGACGGTTAGCCCGCGCGAACTGGCAGACGATGCCCTCAAAATGCGATTTTGAGGGCATCGTCTGCCAGTTCGCGGGGCAGTGGAAGGCGTTAGCGGAGCAGCACTGAGGTCTGGATACCGCCGTCGACGAATCCGAGCCTTCGGGCCAGGGCCATGGAACCCCGGTTATCCAGCGCCGTTCGCCATTGCAGCGTCAGGCCCGAGGCGAGTGCCTCGTGGGCAGCGATCGAAGCAGCCAGGGTTCCGAGTCCTTGCCGGCGCAATTCCGGCGGCACCAGGACCCCCATGTCTGCGAGGATCCCCTGCCATTCCGCATAGGCGCCGCAGGCCACCGGTTTGCGGTCCGGTTCGTTGCCATCCATCACGGTGAAATGGTGGTCCATCCTTGAGAGGTGGACTTCATTGACGTCGTCCGGCGGGCACCTGCCCTCCAACTCGATCGCCTCCGGATGGCCGTGGGAGACGGTGACTTCGCCGCCCGGCTGGAAGAGGGGAAGGTCGTCGGCGAACAGCAGCGCCGACGTCCCGAGTCCATGGCCGCCGTGTTCGCGGCTGATCCGCAACAGTGTGGAGTGCTCGCTCAGTTGGTCGTCCGAGAGTTCGACGGCGGCAGCCACCGCCCACCCCGGACCCGCCAAGGCGGAGCGGCCGAAGAGCCTCACGAACGTGATGGATTCAGCGTCCTCGTCTTCCCTGACCAGCCGCTCGCCGGTGCGGGCAGCAGGTGAGCCGGAGACGAAACTGAAGGCCTCGTCGTCGAACCCTAAGTGCCGGGCCCAGGCCAGCAGCACGATTTCCGCCGATCCCGCATCAAGTTCCATGACATCGAGTCTATGCAGTCCCCGGAAAAGGAAGGAGCAGGCAGGCGCCCGGTAGGGTGCCCGCCTGCTCTTGAAGAGCCTGCTCCTTGAACGGCCTGCTCAGCCGAACAGCACCGCGGCTTCGTCGTAGCGGTTCTGGGGGACGGTCTTGAGTTTGCCGAGGGCGGCTTCGAAGCCAACGTGCTCGATGTCCGTGCCCTTGAGGGCCACCATCGTTCCCCAGCGGCCTTCCACGACGGAATCGATGGCTGCCATGCCCAAACGGGTGGCCAGGACGCGGTCAAAAGCCGAGGGGACGCCGCCGCGCTGGATGTGGCCGAGGATCGTGGCGCGGGTCTCGATGCCGGTGCGGGCCTCGATTTCGGGAGCGAGCTGGTCGGCGATGCCACCCAGGCGTGGCCGGCCAAAGGTGTCCAGTCCGCGTTCGGAGTGCGGGGCTTCCATGTGCTCGGGAACAAACCCCTCGGCAACAACAATCAGCGGCGCGCGGCCACGATCGTGGGCCTCCTGGACCCACTCGGTGATCTGCTCGATGCTGACCTTCTGCTCGGGGATCAGGATGGCATGCGCGCCGGCAGCCATGCCCGCGTGCAGGGCAATCCAGCCGACGTGGCGTCCCATGACCTCGGCGATCATGCAGCGGTGGTGGGATTCTCCGGTGGTGCGGAGCCGGTCGATTGCTTCAGTGGCGATCTGGACGGCGGTGTCGAACCCGAAAGTGTAGTCAGTGGCGTCGAGGTCGTTGTCCACGGTCTTGGGGACGCCGACGATCTTCAACCCGGCGTCGGTAAGGCGCTTCGCGGCCGCAAGGGTGCCTTCGCCGCCGATGGCAATGATGGCGTCGATGCCGAGGCGGTCCATGTGGGCCTTGATGACATCCGGCCCGCCGCCGTTCTCGAACGGGTTGGTGCGGGACGTGCCGAGGATGGTTCCACCCTGCTTGGCGATACCGCGGACCATGGTGCGGGGAATGTCGATGACGTCGCCCTCCACGACGCCTCGCCAACCGTCCCGGAAACCGACGAATTCCTGGCCGTGAATGGCAATTCCCTTGAGGACGGCGCCGCGGATGACGGCGTTCAGTCCGGGGCAGTCGCCACCGCTGGTAAGGATTCCAATTTTCATGAGGGCTCAAATCCTGGCTAGGAGGTATACGTGCAGAGCGCCACGCTGAGCTCACAACGATTGTAGGGGGAAATGTGGGGTGGGACACAAACATGACCGTCGCCGGGGATGAGACTTTTGAAACAACGTGGAAATCCGACGGGCAGGCGCGGCCTAAATGACCGGCTTACGGAACCCGGCTTAACGAGCGCAGCGCCCCGCCGCGTTGGCGGAGCGCTGGTGAACTCGCCGGCCCGTAAACCCGGGGCCGGGCTGTGCTAATTCCTGCCTTGCGAACGCTGGTTGAGGAAGGATTCCAGCGCAATGGTGCCGCTTTGGTTGGGAAGCAGCAGCCATGCCACCACGTAAATCACCACGGCGGGTCCGGGTAGCAGGCAGAAGATCAGGTAGCCAATACGGACGTAGGCTACGTCCACCTTCAGTTTGGCGGCAATACCGCCGCAAACCCCTCCGATCAAACGCTGCGGACCGCGCTTCAGGCCGATGCCCCGTACGATGCTGAAGAACTTGTTCATGGCTAGAGCCTTCCCTGTTGTGGCTGCTTTGTCACGTGCTGCTCGCTACGGGTGGTCGGAATCGGCGGCGCCGGCCCCGGAGTCCGGGCCGGACCCGCTGCCCTTTCGGGAGCGGGCCGACACAAGGCCGCCGATCACGAGTGCCGCGCCGGCCCCGATCATGAGCCCGATCAGCACATAGTTGCCGTTGAGCGCCACGAGGCCGAGCTTGGAAATGATGATCAAAGCTGCGAGTGCCATGATAATCAGCCCCCAGACCACCGTGCTGACCCTGGCCCGGGCGGTTTGCGCGGGTTCGAATGCCGGTGCCGTTTCAAATGGCCGCGTGGGTTCGTGTGTGCTCATGTCAGTTTCCTTCCTGGACGGTGACATTGCTGAAGGTGCCGTTGAGTTTGACGACCAGCTTGGCGCCGGGCTTGTCCGTGTTGAAGCTGTCCCGGGTGCCACCGTTGCTTTGGGTGACGGCGCTGCCGTCCTGCTTGAGGTTCGCGAAGGTCATGTCTGCTTGGACCTCCACCGGCACGGTCGCGGGGATGAGGAGCTTGATGTTGCTTGCGGTCACATCCATCGGAACCACGACGTCGGAACTCAGCGGTGCGCTCAGGTTCAGCTTCGTCAAGTCAACGGTCCCGTTGGCCCCGGTAATGTCGAAGCCTTTGCGGGCATCGTCGATGCTCAAGGGATTCCATTGAGCATTTTGGAGACGGAAGTGGTCTGCGCTCGGGGCGATATTGAATATGCCACCGATCACCAGCGTCGCAACGGCCAGGAAGCCGAGCAGCCCCGATGTGCGGCCACGAAGCCCCGCAACAAGGATGCCGAGGCCGAGGACGGCGGCGCCGGTGGCCCAGACCACCGCGTTGGCGGCGTCGCCCAGTTGGATGACGTTGCCGGCGTCGAGCAGCTTGAGGGTTCCCCCGGCCAGCAGGGCTGCCCCCGCAGAGACCGCTACGATAGCCGCGCCCGGTCCCTGCCGCCTCGGCCGCTCGGGGCGGTTGGGAACGCCAGCCGGCGGGTAGGGCCCCGCGGGATTGAAGGGGCCAGCGGGATTGACAGGGCCCGAGGGGGTTGCCGGCCCGCCGGTCCCGTAAGCACTCGAGCCGTAGGCACTCGAGCCGTAAGGACCTGCGCTATAAGGACCTGCGCCGTAAGGGCCTGCTGGATAGCCTGCCGAGGCGTGGGTGCCCGCCCCGCCAAAGGAACTTGGAGGGGCCGCATAGTTGTGCGTGCCCATGGTCTGCCTTCCGTTGCGGGCTTTGCTGCGCTGGACCAGGAAGTAGACCAGGTAGATGATGCCGCCTACCCAGAACAGCGTCCACAGGATTCCCGGAACGCCGTTCAATCCCCAGCCCCAGAAACCGCGGCCAAGGCTTGGCAATCCGATGATGGTGGTGATGAGGGCGCCGGTCATGCCCGCGGACCAGCGTCCCGCCCCGGCCTCCTGGGCGTGGATGCGGCCATCGGGTTCGGGCAGGAGCGCCCAGGCGAGCCCGTAGAGCAGGATGCCGATGCCGGCGAAGAGTGTGAGGATGATGAAGATGCCGCGGACGATCAATGGATCGATGCCGAAGCGGTGCGCGATGCCGCTGGCCACGCCGCCCATCCACCGGTCGCGGCCGCGGCTGATGCCTTGGCTGCGGATCCAGTTGAAGAAGTTCTGCGGGGGAGCGGGCACTGCGTAGTCCGGTGCCGTGCCGCCTGTGCTGCCGGCGTTTGGCTGGGCCGGTTCTTCCGGCGAGCCTGTCCCTGCCGGATGGCTGGATTCTGCAGGTTGTCCGGGCTCCGCTGCTTGTCCGGAGTCCTCGGGATTCATGCTGTTCGCGTTCATACTTCGATCTTGCCGCCCGGCGACGCCGCCCTCTATTGGGGGATACCCTGAACGTTCCCTGAGTGGCCCCCTGAGTTGCCCTAGCTTCGGGCGCCGAAGGCCCTGATACGTGTTTGGATGGATTCATGACAACCGCCATGCAACGCCCGCCGCTGGTCCGGAGCGGCGACCGGATGATTGCCGGCGTGTGCAGCGGCCTGGCGGACCACCTTGGCTGGCCTGTGAAGTACATCCGGCTCGGAATGGTCCTTGCCTCGTTCGCCGGCGGCGCGGGACTGGCCTTCTACGCCTGGCTGTGGGTCATGGTGCCCACGGCCGACGAAAGCGCCCGCCGCAATAGCCGGCGCCCGGCGTCGCCCATTGCTCCTTCGGTCAGCATGCCTCCTTCCATGAGCATGCTTCCCGACGTAACAGCGCCCGACGGCGGAGCGCAGCCCCCGCTGTCCACTCCGGCTCCCGTCTCCGCCTCCTGGTTCAGGATTCGGCGCATCCAGTACGGGAAAGAAATCCTCCTCGGAGCCGGCCTGCTCCTGGTGGCTGCCATCCTCATTGCCCGGCAGTTCGGCGTCGAGGTCCCCCTCGGGACGCTGATCCCGGCGGCAGCAATACTCAGTGGAGCGGCGATCGCGTGGATGCAGCTGGACGAGACGCGCCGCGCCGGACTGGTGGACAAGACCAAGGCCGACCAAGCCGGCGGCTGGGTCCGCCTCGCTGCCGGCCTGGCCCTGGTGGTTGCCGGGGTGTTGGTCATGGTGTCCGGTTCCGGCTCGTGGGAGCAGACCTGGCTCGCGCTGCTGGCTTCCATCGCTGTGCTGGGCGGCGTCGCGCTGGTGCTGCTGCCTTGGGGCCTGAAGTTCTGGAAGGACCTTGAAACCGAGCGGGCAGCGCGGGTCCGCGAGACGGAGCGTGCCGAGATTGCCGCCCACCTGCACGACTCGGTGCTGCAGACGCTCGCCCTGATCCAGCGCCGCGCCGGCTCCGAACAGGACGTGGTCCGCCTCGCCCGTGCCCAGGAGCGTGAACTGCGCACCTGGCTGTACCGGGACGCCGCCAAGGATGCCGGACTCTTGGCGGAGCGGATTGCCGCGGCCGCCGCAGAAGTGGAGGACGCACACGGACACGCCGTCGACGTCGTCAGCGTGGGAGACGCAGCCATGACGGACCGGCACGAAGCCCTCGTCCTGGCGGCCCGGGAGGCCATGCACAATGCTGCCCGGCATGGCGGCGGAGCCGTGTCGGTCTATCTCGAGAGCTCGGACACGGGCAGCGAGGTTTTCATCAGGGATCGCGGACCCGGATTTGACCCGGATGCCGTCCCGGAAGACCGGCTCGGAGTCAAGGAGTCAATCATCGGACGGATGAAGCGCCACGGCGGTACGGCAGTGATCAACAGTAGTTCCGAGGGCACGGAAGTACGCCTGAAACTGCCCGCCGAGAACGCCGACAAAGCAGAGAACCGAAACGGAGAAGCCAAAGCATGAATGCCTTATCAGAGCAAGTGGAGCGGAGCGTGCGCGTGGTGATCGTGGACGATCATGCCATCTTCCGGTCCGGGCTGAAGGCCGACCTCGATTCCAGGATCGACGTCGTGGGCGAAGCCGGAACAGTGGAGCAAGCCATCGCCGTGATTGCCGAGGTTCAGCCTGAAGTGGTGTTGCTTGACGTCCACTTGCCGGGCGGACTTGGCGGCGGCGGACGGGAAGTCATCAGCGGGTCCTCGGCGTTGCGCGGGAGCACGAGCTTCCTGGCCTTGAGCGTCTCGGATGCAGCCGAGGACGTCGTGGCCGTCATTCGGGCAGGTGCCCGTGGCTATGTCACCAAGACCATTTCCGGCCCCGAGATCTCCGACGCCGTGATCCGCGTGGCCGACGGCGACGCCGTCTTCTCGCCGCGGCTCGCAGGATTTGTCCTGGACGCGTTCGGAACCTCGCCGGCCGAGATCGCCGACGACGAACTGGACCGACTCTCCGCGAGGGAACTCGAAGTCATGCGCCTCATCGCCCGGGGCTACAGCTACAAGGAGGTGGCCAAGGAACTGTTCATTTCCATCAAGACCGTGGAAACCCATGTCTCGGCGGTGCTCCGCAAACTCCAGCTTTCCAGCCGCCACGAACTGACCAAGTGGGCCGCCGAGCGCCGCCTCCTCTGACGCCCGCTCACCTTTAGCGCTTTAAACCCGAACGCCCGCTCACTTATAGCGGCTTAAACCCGAACGCCCGCTCACCTAATCCCAAGGTGAGCGGGCGTTCGTGCAGGCGGAAGGCTACTTGGCCTGGCCGAGGAAATCCTGGAGGCGTCGAACGCCTTCGGCGAGGTCGTCGTCGCCCAACGCGTAGGAGAGGCGCACAAAACCGGAGGGGCCGAAGGCCTCGCCCGGAACGATGGCGACCTCAACTTCGTCGAGGATCAGTGAGGCAAGCTCAGCGGACGTTGACGGACGGACAGGACCGTTCGACGTCGGGAATTCCTTGCCCAGAAGTCCTCGGACGTCGGCGTACACGTAGAAGGCGCCGGTCGGCGTCGGGCATTCCACACCCTCGATCGCGTTCAGTCCGGCGACAATCGCCTTGCGGCGGCGGTCGAAGGCGACCTTCATTTCGTCGACGGCGGTCAGCGGACCCGAGACTGCGGCGAGGGCTGCGATCTGCATGATGTTGGAAACGTTCGACGTCGCGTGCGACTGGAGGTTGGTGGCGGCCTTGATGACGTCGGCCGGGCCGATCATCCAGCCGACCCGCCATCCCGTCATGGCGTAGGTCTTGGCGACACCGTTGAGGATGACCACCTTGTCACCGAGTTCGGGGGCGGCGGTGGCAATCGAGGTGAAGGGGACGCCGTCGTACGTCAGGTGCTCATAGATTTCGTCGGTGACAACCCAGAGGCCCTTGGCCGCTGCCCACTTTCCGATTTCTGCGACCTGTTCGGCGCTGTAGACGGCGCCGGTCGGGTTGGACGGGGAAACGAAAAGCAGGATCTTCGTCTTGTCGGTGACTGCGGCCTCGAGCTGCTCCACGGTGACCAGGTAACCCTGTTCCGGGCCGGCGAAGACCTCAACGGGAACGCCTCCGGCCAGGCGGATTGCCTCCGGGTAGGTGGTCCAGAAAGGCGTGGGGATGATTACTTCGTCGCCCGGATCAACCAGTGTGGCGAAGGTGTTGTAGACGGCCTGCTTACCGCCGTTGGTGACCATCACCCGGGAGGCGTCAACCTTGTAGCCCGAATCGCGGAACGTCTTGTCCGCGATGGCCTGCTTCAGCTCCGGCAGGCCGGCGGCAGGGGAGTAGCGGTGGTACTTCGGCTGGGCGGCGGCCTCGACGGCGGCCTTGACGATGTAATCGGGTGTCGGGAAGTCGGGCTCCCCGGCTCCGAAGCCAATCACGGGGCGACCCGCTGCCTTGAGCGCCTTGGCCTTGGCGTCAACGGCAAGGGTGGCGGATTCGGCGATGGCGGAAATTCGCTGTGAAATGCGGGCGGCAGGTATTCCGGCAGACATTAAAGCACCGTTCTTCGCGGGCAGCTCATGAGCTGGATGGTGGGATTCGACGGAATCTACTTTATGCTGTTCTGCGGAGCTATCGGGCTAACGCCGGGAAAGTGACAGTGCAGGTTGAACAACCGAGCGCTGATCACACGAGCGGGACGGCCTGAACACTCCGGAAATGGCCCGGTTCGACTATCGCGACATTGTTGCGTAGACTGGTTCACCGGTGTTGAAAAACATCACAATGGTTCGCGCCCCAGACTTGGTCCGGAATCCCGTGTTCTTCTGGATTCCATGGCTTTGATGGAGTGCGGCCAAAATATGGATTCGTTCCATAGGGTAGTGGCGCAATTGGTAGCGCAGCGGTCTCCAAAACCGCAGGTTGCAGGTTCGAGTCCTGTCTGCCCTGCGCAAGCTGTTCCGGGGTTCTCTTCGGAACAAGCGCAGCAACCATGACTCTGATCAGAGTCGGGTCAACGACGTTTGCATAGATGAGTGAGGATCAGGTGACCGAAACAGCTGCGAGCAGCTCGAAGGGCCGCCCTGCCAAGAAGTCCGATTCCGGCCTCTTCGCTCGAATTGCACTTTTTGTCCGCCAGGTAATTGGCGAGCTCAAGAAGGTAGTTGCCCCCACCCGTAAGGAACTGGTCAACTACACAGTCGTGGTGCTGGTGTTCGTGGCCATCATGATGCTTGTCGTCACCATCCTGGACCTGGCTTTCGGTACGGGAATCAAATGGGTTTTCGGCGCTACTGGCACCACGAACCACTAAGCGGATCGCTCCGCAAACCGCGTGGAATCCCCGGAAAATCAAGGGGTTTCGCAGGGTTTGCGGAATTGAGCCATTTAAATAGGCATGTTAGGCAATGAGGAAGCAGGAGACCAAGTGTCTGAGCAGGAGCTCGAGGTAACTGAGACTGAGCTGGATGGGCCCGCTGAAAGCACGGCCCACGCCACGGCTGACGCCGTGGAAGGATCCGAGGTCGATTCTGCTGCGCCCGAAACTGCCGACGTTGACGACGTCGACCAGGATGAGTCCGACGACGCCGAGGACGAGTCTGCCGACGACGCCCTGGCCGCCGCTGCAGCCGTAGCGCCCGCCGACCCCGCTGAGGAGTTCAAGGCCAAGCTTCGCCGCCAGGAAGGTGACTGGTACGTCATCCACTCCTACGCCGGCTACGAAAACCGCGTCAAGGCCAACCTTGAGACCCGCATCCAGACCCTGGACATGGAAGATTACATCTTCGAAATCCAGGTGCCCATGGAGGAAGTCGTTGAGATCAAGAACGCCCAGCGCAAGATCATCAACCGCGTACGCATTCCGGGTTACGTCCTCGTCCGTATGGACCTGACCGACGCATCCTGGGGCGCCGTCCGTCACACCCCGGGTGTCACCGGCTTCGTGGGCAACGCACACAACCCGGTCCCGCTTCGCCTCGACGAGGTCTTCTCCATGCTGGCTCCGGTCTTCGAAGAGCAGCAGGCCGAAAAGGGCAAGCCGGTCAACAAGCAGCACCAGACGCCCGTCGACATCGACTTCGAGGTCGGGGAGTCCGTCATCGTCAAGGAAGGTCCGTTCGAGACACTTCCCGCCACGATCTCCGAGATCAAGATGGATTCCCAGACGCTTGTGGTCCTGGTGTCGATCTTCGAACGCGAAACCCCGGTTACGCTCGCATTCAACCAGGTCACCAAGATCTAGTTGATCCAGGAATTTCGCCCCGCGGTTGCCGGCTTAGCAGCCACGGAGCGGTCGGTCGCCTTGCCATGGCGGCCACAAACCTGAGGCACGCTCCTGTGTCCTAGGAAGTTATTGAGAGAAGGACCTACATTGGCTCCCAAGAAGAAGGTCACCGGCCTCATCAAGCTGCAGATCCAGGCAGGTGCCGCCAACCCGGCCCCGCCGATCGGTCCTGCGCTTGGCCAGCACGGTGTCAACATCATGGAATTCTGCAAGGCGTACAACGCTGCAACGGAAGCCCAGCGCGGAAACGTTATCCCGGTTGAAATCACGGTCTACGAAGACCGTTCCTTCACCTTCATCACCAAGACTCCGCCGGCTGCAGAGCTCATCAAGAAGGCTGCAGGAGTTGCCAAGGGTTCGGCCACGCCGCACACCGTCAAGGTTGCCAAGCTGACCCAGGCACAGGTAAACGAGATCGCCACCACCAAGATGGAAGACCTCAACGCCACCAGCCTTGAGGGTGCTGCCAAGATCATCGCCGGCACCGCACGCTCCATGGGGATCACCGTCGAATAGTCGAGGAATGAACGGACGGTGAGGGCTGAGGAACGAAGCACTCGCCGGAAGTGAGTCCCGGAGACTTTCGACAATTAGATACCGTCGAGGGTTAATTCCCTTACCGCTTCGTGGCGCTTATTCGGGAAACCGACGACGCCGGATAGCACCGCCGGGAAACCGGCACCATTGAATCATTGAAAATGTTGGAGATCCACGCCGGATTTCCGACTGTGGCAGGGCCCAGCGCGGTCCGCAGACCACAACTGCACAAGGAGAATAAGCAGCATGGCAAAGCGCAGCAAAGCATATGAGGCAGCCGCAGCCAAGATCGAGGCAGACAAGTTCTACGCCCCGTTCGAGGCCATCAAGCTCGCCAAGGACACCAACCCGTCCAAGTTCGACGCCACCGTTGAGGTCGCTTTCCGTTTGGGCGTTGACCCGCGTAAGGCCGACCAGATGGTCCGCGGCACCGTCAACCTGCCCCACGGCACGGGTAAGACTGCCCGCGTCCTGGTTTTCGCAACGGGCGACAAGGCTGAAGCAGCAATCGCTGCAGGCGCCGACTTCGTTGGTTCCGATGACCTGATCGAAAAGATCGCAGCCGGCTGGACCGACTTCGACGCCGCAGTGGCAACCCCTGACCTCATGGGCAAGGTTGGCCGCCTCGGTAAGGTCCTCGGCCCGCGTAACCTCATGCCGAACCCGAAGACCGGTACCGTGACCGCAGACGTCACCAAGGCTGTCAACGACATCAAGGGTGGCAAGATCGACTTCCGCGTCGACAAGCACTCGAACCTGCACTTCATCATCGGCAAGGTTTCCTTCGATGAACTGAAGCTGGCCGAGAACTACGCAGCCGCTCTGGAAGAGGTGCTTCGCCTGAAGCCGTCCGCTTCCAAGGGCCGCTATATCCAGAAGGCCACGGTCGCCACCACGTTCGGCCCGGGCATCTCGGTTGACCCGAACGTCACCAAGGTCCTCACCGAGGCGTAAGCCACCGGGAGCATCGACTCTGAAAGGACCGTCCGGCAATCGCCGGGCGGTCCTTTCGCTGTATGCAACCGGCACCTATCGCGGGTGGCGGCCGCTGATTAGGCTGAGGGCATGACAGGCCGGCTTCCGGATTTCAGCATCCATGAGCTCCACCTGCCGGAGTCCCTGGACGGGCCGGACGGCAAGGATTTCCGGGAGCTCACTTCCGTGCTGGACACCATGGTGTTGGAAACATGGGGAAGCCTGGACCGGGCATCGTCGGCACAGGGCCGGCTCGCCGGATGGCGCGATACCCCGTACGAGGCCTCGAGGAACTTCTTCGCCCGGGTCGACGGAAGAATCGTCGGGCACGCTTCCTGCCAGGTTCCGCTCAAGGACAACGTCCAAACCGCTTGGCTCCAGGTGGATGTTCTGGAGGGGCACCGCCGGCAAGGAATCGGGACCGCATTGCTCCGCACCGTCGAGGGGGTTGCGACGGCTCAGGGGAGGCACGTCCTGCAGGCGCACACCGAACACCCGATCGGCTCAGCAGGAGCAGGAGCAGGAGCAGAAGCAGGATCCTTGGATCCGGCCGGGGCTCCCGGGGGAGTACCCGACGATGGTCCGGGAGTAATCTTCTGCCTCAAGAACGGATACGCCTTGGAACAGGCCAGCAGATTCAGCAGCCTGGACATGGACCATGACGCGGAGTGGGCACGGCTGGAGCTTGCCGCGCATTCCAAAGCCGACGCCGCTTATGAAGTCCTTGCCTGGACGAACCGTTGCCCCGGCGAATACGTGGACCACATGGCCGGGCTGATGGGCCGGATGAGCACGGATACCCCGGCGGGAGGCCTTGAGATCGAGGCAGAGGCCTGGGACGCTGCCCGCGTCAGGCAACTCGAGGACACCACGCTTGCCGAAGGCCAGACTTCCCTTGTGGCCGCCGCGCAACATCGGTCGACGGGGGACCTCGTCGCCTACACGGTGATCTACCTTGACCCCTCGAAGCCTTGGGTGGCCGAGCAGGACGATACTTTGGTGGCCAAGCCGCACCGGGGGCACGGACTGGGAATGCTCGTGAAACTGGCCAATCTGCGCAGGCTGCAGACGGAACATCCAGCAGTCCGGCGCGTCATGACTTTTAACGCCGAGGAAAACGAACATATGCTGTCCATCAACGTACAGCTCGGCTTCAAAGCGGCGGGATACGACGGCGAATGGCAAAAGAGGATCAAATGACGAGCACGGTGGAGATCGGCCAACTCTGGATCCCGGATTCGCTTGACGCCGAGGACGCAAAGGACTTCCTGGCCGCCGTCGAAGTCAGCCGCCGGGTCCGCATGCAGATCTGGGGCACGGACGATCTCGCCTACACACCGTTGGAGAAACTGCTCGAGCTCGGCGATCCTTACGAACGCCAGGTCATTCTCGTGGCCCGCGTTGACGGCCGCATTGTCGGTACCGTGGACATCGCGCTGCCCCTCGCCGACAACATGGACCTGGCCGAGTTCACCCTCGACATCCTTCCTGAGTTCCAGCGCAGGGGCGTCGGCCGGCAGCTCCTGGAGGCCGCCGAACATTTCGCCAAAAGCGAGGGCCGGACGATGATCATGGTGGACACCAACCACCCTGCCGAGTCCTTGCGCGGTGGTGCCGAGGGCCAGCTCGTACCTGGCAGCGGCCTGGGCTTCGTTCCCTTGGCCAGCCGCGAGGTCGATTTTGCCCGTCGCACCGGCTACACCCTCCAGCACATTGAACAGTTCAGTTCCTGTGCGCTGCCGCTGGATTCAAAACTCGTCGCCGAGCTTGAAGCCGAAGCGGAAGCCGCGAACGCCGGCCGCTATCGGGTCCATCACTGGACCGACCGTTGCCCGCAACAGTGGCTCGAAGCTGTGGCCGCGCTGGAGAACGCGGCCGGGGAAGTGGTGTCCGAGGGCAATGAGACCGCGGAAGCCGAGCAGCAGCAGTTAGTGTTCGACGCCGGTGTGTTGCGCCAGGCGGAAGACGCCGCCGTCGCGCAGGGGCGCCGAACGGTGGTCACCGCCGTCGAGCACGTCGCCAGCGGGCGGATCGTCGGGCTCACCACGATCGGCGTCCTGGCGCAACGCCAGGATGTCGTCTTCCAGGACGACACGATCGTCCTGCAGGAGCACCGGGGAAACAAACTCGGGCTCCTCATCAAGGTCGCCAATATGCAGCGCCTCAGTGAACAGTTTCCCGACGCCCGGGTGATCTATACCTGGAATGCCCCGGAAAACCGGTACCTGTTGACCGTGAACAAGCAATTGGGGTTCACTACGGCCGGGGTCACCGGTCTGTGGCAGAAGGAACTGCCGAACATGGGCCCGAGGGTCACCTCCTCCGAGTGAAGCGGCGCGATTTGGCGATGCACTCGCCCGTCGCGTAAGCTTGAACTACCAAAGACCGTCGGTTGATGGGAATCCACTCCTCCGGGCGCAGCTCAACTCTGCAGCCACGCGCGGAAGAACCAAGTGGTTTCCTTGACGAAGGACCCTGACAAAGGGCGGCCGGCGCAGGTGAACGAAGCAAATCTCCACGATCATTGGATCGTGTTGAGCCAAGCCCCGTGCATCTGCGCGGGGCGTTTTTTAGTTGCAGCTCTTTTGAGCGGGGACCCGGAAAACCGGCTTTATTCCCCGGAAGGAGGGTTATGGCAACGCCTAGCAAGATCTCTGCAGTAGCTGAGATCACCAACGATTTCAAGGAATCGAACGCCGCTGTCCTGACCGAATACCGCGGGCTCTCTGTTGCACAGCTCAAGCAGCTGCGTGTTTCTCTCGGCCTGGACACCAAGTTCTCGGTCGTCAAGAACACCCTGACCGCCATTGCAGCCAAGGAAGCTGGTGTCGAAGCATTCGACGGTCAGCTCGCCGGCCCCACTGCAATTGCATTCATCAAGGGTGACGCGGTTGCTGCCGCCAAGAGCCTGACGGACTTTGCCAAGGTCAACAAGCAGCTGGTCATCAAGACCGGCTACTTCGAAGGCAAGGCACTGAACGCAGCAGAGGTTGCCGCACTGGCAGCCCTCGAGTCCCGTGAGCTGCAGCTCGCCAAGGTTGCAGGCATCCTCAAGGCACCTGCTGCCGCTGCTGCACGCATCATTGACGCTCTGCGCCTCAAGCTTGAAGAAGAGGGCGGCGCTGTAGCACCGGCCGCTGAAGAAGCACCGGCTGCCGAAGAGGCTCCCGCCGAGGCTGCTGCAGAAGAGGCTGCCGCTCCGGCGGAAGCCGCTGAAGCAGCAACCGAAGAGAACTAAGTTCTCCCCCATTCAAATTGCGGTGCAGTAACGGACGACGTCCGTGGCAGCACCACCTAAAGGAAGGACGCCAAACATGGCGAAGCTCAGCAACGAAGAGCTCATTGAAGCTTTCAAGGAACTGACCATCATCGAGCTCTCCGAGTTCGTCAAGCTCTTCGAAGAGACCTTCGAAGTTACTGCTGCTGCTGTTGCAGTTGCAGGCCCGGCTGGCGCCGGCGCTGGCGAAGAAGTTGAAGAGAAGACCGAATTTGATGTCATCCTCGAAGCTGCCGGTGAAAAGAAGATCGCAGTGATCAAGGAAGTTCGCGCCATCACCTCCCTCGGCCTCAAGGAAGCCAAGGACCTGGTTGACGGTGCACCGAAGGCTGTTCTCGAAGGCGCCACCAAGGAAGCCGCTGACAAGGCCAAGGAGCAGCTCGAAGCTGCCGGCGCCACGGTTACTGTCAAGTAACTCGCGCTTCACTCTGGAAGCCCCGTCCGGATCCGTCCGGGCGGGGCTTCCTGCATTTAAGAGCAACGCGGGGTCACTTACGGCCCATTGGGTGCTGCCGGATGGGCCGTAAGTGACCCCGCGTTGCGGTTGGAAGGGTCAGATGGGGTCGCTGATGTCGGCTACGACGGCCTGCAGCGCGGCCGCCAGCTCATCGGCCTTCACGAAAGCGCTGAATCCGTGCTCCCCTGCGCCCATGGAAATCCTGCGTCCCGCGATGCTGGCATCCGCATACACCGGCCAGGGCTTCGAACTTCCCAGCGGCGTGATGGTGCCGCGCTCATAGCCGGTTGCCTCGAAAGCGATGTCGGCAGACGGCATGGACAGCTTGTTGACGCCCAGAAGCGCACGCAGCTTGGGCCAGGAGATCTGCCGGTCACCCGGAACCAACGCGAACAGGAACGTGCCATTCCGGTGCTTGACAACAAGGGACTTCACGATGTCGGCCGGTGTGATCCCCATGATGCGCGCCGCTTCGTCAAGGCTGCTTGCCGCCGCCCGCTCCACGAGTTGGACCTCGAGTCCGCGGGCTGCCGCATCAGCCAGGAATCGCTCAGTGCCCCGCATTCATGCTCCCTTTCCAGTCGTGGCTGCTCCCGCTGCCGAATACGCCGACTACCCGAATACGCCGAACGCCTAGTCGCGGTAGAGAAGCAGTGCTTCGCCCTGGCCGCCGCCACCACAGAGGGCGACCGCCGCTTTGCCCTTGCCGCGGCGCTTCAGCTCGTGGGCCGCGTGGAGGGCAAGCCGCGCTCCCGAAGCGCCGATCGGGTGTCCAATCGCAATCGCCCCGCCATGGACATTGCACTTCTCCAAGGGATAGTCCAGGTCCTTCAAGGACTGCACCGCAACCGAGCCGAACGCTTCGTTGATCTCGATGAAGTCCAGATCGGCCGTTGTCCACCCCGCGCGGTCCAGCGCGTGCCGTATCGCGTTGGAAGGCTGCGAATGCAGGCTGTTGTCGGGTCCCGCTACCTGGCCGGGCTTGCCGACGACGGCAAGGTAGTCAAGGCCGTTTTCCTCGGCAAAGCGGCGGCTCGTGAGCACGAGTGCGGAGGCGCCGTCGGACAGGGGAGAGGAGTTGCCCGCGGTGATGGTTCCGTCGGTGGCAAAGGCGCCCTTCAGGGGGGCCAGGGTCTCCAGCGTTGTCTGGGGGCGGACGCCTTCGTCACTTGTCAGCACCAAGGGTTCGCCCTTGCGCTGTTTGACGCTGATGGGTGTGATCTCGCCGTCGAACACTCCTTGCGCGGCGGCCGCGGCCGCGCGCTGGTGCGAAGCGGCGGCCACTTCGTCCTGGGACCGGCGGTCGATGCCCAGGGAGAGGTTCTTGATCTCGGTGGACAGGCCCATTGACTGGCCATCAAACGCATCGGTGAGGCCGTCATGGGCCGCGACGTCGAGGGCCTGGATCGCCCCATAGCTCCATCCTTGCCTCGAACCGGGCAGCAAGTGGGGAGCGCGGCTCATCGATTCCTGGCCGCCGGCAACCACGACGACGGCGTCGCCGCTGCGGATCATTCGCGCGGCATCGATCACGGCAGTCAGTCCGGAGAGGCAGACCTTGTTGATGGTGACGGCAGGGATGTTCCAGCCGATTCCGGCGGCGATGGCGCTTTGCCGGGCCGGATTCTGGCCGGCGCCTGCCTGCAGTACCTGTCCCATAATCACTGCGTCCACCTTGTCCGCGGTGAGTCCGCTCGCCGCAATGGCGCCCGCAATGGCGTGGCCACCGAGCTCGACGGCGGTGAGCCCGGCCAGTTGCCCGTTCAACCGTCCCTGTGGGGTGCGGCTGGCGGAAAGGATGACAACGTCGTTGTTGTTGTCCGTTGTGTCTGAGGGGGTGCTCATTGTCTCTCTTCCGATCAAGGGTGGTGAGCCTAGGTTACCGTGGCGTACATCACCTCTCCATTCAACAATGGAGCCTGGATCAACATTCCTCCCACGGCAGTGCGGGGCCGGACCCCATAGGTGCCTGCGGCAACTGTGCTTGCATTCAGGCCGGATGTGGGGTAGACAGGTGGGTTGATTTGCCGTATTGTGGATATTTGCGTCTTCCCTGTTAACCTTCAGCCTTCATATAGCGGTGGGCTTTACCTCTCAGCTGCGCCATCGACGTGCCGTTAGAACGAGCATGGTCTTGGTCAGCCGGGGTCCCGGGTCATATAGCGGAACCGGAAAGGTACACTGCGGATTCAATCTGCAGGGTGCAAGCGGGGGAGATCTGAAAACGCCTGAAGGTCTGTGGAAGGATCCCTCTTGGTCGCCTCGAGCACCTCTAATAACGAAACCGCTAATACGGCAAGCACCGATGGTGCCACTCGCCGGCTCTCATTCGCAAAGATTCACGAACCGCTGGACGTTCCGAATCTGCTCGCATTGCAGACAGACAGCTTTGACTGGCTGGTCGGAAACGAACGCTGGCAGTCGCGTGTAGCGAAGGCCGTCGAGGAAGGCGACCTGAGCGTCGCCACCACCTCTGGACTTGCCGACATCTTCGAAGAGATCTCCCCCATCGAGGACTTCCAGGGCACTATGTCCCTGAGCTTCTCCGAGCCGGAGTTCGCTGATCCGAAGTACACCATGGCCGAATGCAAAGACCGTGACGCCACTTACTCGGCACCGCTGTATGTCAAGGCCGAGTTTATGAACAACAACACGGGTGAAATCAAGCAGCAGACCGTGTTCATGGGCGATTTCCCTCTCATGACCGAGAAGGGAACGTTCGTCGTCAACGGCACCGAGCGTGTCGTCGTCTCCCAGCTGGTCCGTTCGCCGGGCGCCTACTTTGAGCGCACCGCTGACAAGACCAGCGACAAGGACATCTTCACTGCAAAGATCATCCCGTCCCGCGGTGCATGGTTCGAGCTCGAAATCGACAAGCGCGACCAGGTCGGCGTACGCCTCGACCGCAAGCGCAAGCAGTCGGTCACCGTTCTGCTGAAGGCCCTTGGTTGGACCGAAGGCCAGATCCTCGAAGAGTTCGGCCAGTACGACTCCATGCGCGCAACGCTGGAGAAGGACGCCACCGAAACCCGCGAAGACGCCCTGCTGGACATCTACCGCAAGCTGCGTCCGGGCGAGCCGCCCACCGTCGAGGCTGCCCAGTCCCTGCTGGACAACCTGTACTTCAACGCCAAGCGCTACGATCTGGCCAAGGTCGGCCGTTACAAGATCAACCGCAAGCTCGGCATCGACCGCTCCCTTGGCGACAAGGAAGCTTCGGTCCTCCACGTTGAAGACATCGTGGCCATGATCAAGTTCCTCGTCGCGCTTCACGCCGGCGAGAAGACCCTCATGGGCAAGCGCGATGGCGAAGACCACGAGCTCCGCGTCGAGATCGATGACATCGACCACTTCGGCAACCGTCGCATCCGCGCCGTCGGCGAACTGATCGAAAACCAGGTCCGCACCGGCCTGTCCCGCATGGAACGCGTCGTCCGCGAACGCATGACCACGCAGGACGTCGAAGCGATCACGCCGCAGACCCTGATCAACATCCGCCCCGTTGTGGCAGCCATCAAGGAGTTCTTCGGAACGTCCCAGCTGTCGCAGTTCATGGACCAGAACAACCCGTTGTCGGGTCTGACCCACAAGCGCCGCCTGTCGGCCCTTGGCCCGGGTGGTCTGTCCCGTGACCGCGCAGGCATGGAAGTCCGAGACGTTCACCCGTCCCACTACGGACGTATGTGCCCCATCGAAACTCCTGAAGGCCCGAACATCGGCCTGATCGGTTCGCTGGCTTCCTACGGCCGCATCAACCCGTTCGGTTTCATCGAGACTCCGTACCGCCTGGTGTCCGAAGGCGTCGTTTCCGATGAGGTCCAGTACCTCACCGCCGACGACGAAGCCGAAGTCCTGATCGCACAGGCCAACGCACCGCTGGATGCGGACAAGAAGTTCGCGGAAGAAACCGTGCTTGTCCGTGCCCGTGGTGGTGGAGGCGAGCCCGTCCTGGTTCCGGCCGGCGAAGTCCAGTTCATGGACGTTTCCCCGCGCCAGATGGTGTCCGTAGCTACGGCCCTGATTCCGTTCCTTGAGCATGACGATGCAAACCGCGCGCTCATGGGTGCCAACATGCAGCGCCAGGCTGTGCCGCTGGTCCGTTCCGAGGCCCCGTTCGTGGGTACCGGCATGGAGCGCGCTGCCGCCGTCGACGCCGGTGACGTTGTCATCGCGAAGAAGGCCGGTGTCGTCAACGAAGTTTCCGCTGACCTCGTCACCATGCTTAACGACGACGGCACGGAAACCAGCTACCGCATCAACAAGTTCGCCCGTTCCAACCAGGGCAACTGCTACAACCACCGTGTCCTCGTCAACGAAGGCCAGCGCCTCGAAGTCGGCGGCATCATCGCTGATGGACCGGCAACGGACCAGGGTGAACTCGCCCTCGGCAAGAACCTCCTCGTGGCATTCATGTCCTGGGAAGGCCACAACTTCGAGGACGCCATCATCCTGTCGCAGCGCATTGTCGCTGAGGACGTTCTTTCCTCCATCCACATCGAGGAGCACGAGATCGATGCCCGCGACACCAAGCTTGGTGCCGAGGAAATCACCCGTGACATCCCCAACGTGTCCGAGGAAGTCCTCGCAGGACTGGACGAGCGCGGCATCATCCACATCGGTGCCGAGGTTGAAGCCGGCGACATCCTGGTCGGAAAGGTCACCCCGAAGGGTGAAACCGAACTGACTCCGGAAGAGCGCCTCCTCCGTGCGATCTTCGGTGAGAAGTCCCGCGAAGTGCGTGACACCTCCCTGAAGGTTCCCCACGGTGAGTCCGGCACGGTTATCGGCGTGCGCGGCTTCGACCGCGACAACGACGACGAGCTGCCCCCGGGCGTCAACCAGCTGGTCCGCGTCTACGTTGCTGCCAAGCGCAAGATCACCGACGGCGACAAGCTCGCCGGCCGCCACGGTAACAAGGGCGTCATCTCCAAGATCCTGCCCGTGGAAGACATGCCGTTCCTTGCCGACGGTACGCCGGTGGACATCGTCCTGAACCCCCTCGGTGTTCCGGGTCGAATGAACGTCGGCCAGGTGCTCGAAACGCACCTCGGTTGGGTTGCGAAGACCGGTTGGAAGATCGAAGGCGAGCCGGAGTGGGTCAAGAACCTCCCGAACCTGCCTCGTGAAACCGGCCAGACCACTGTCGCCACCCCGGTGTTCGACGGTGCACGCGAAGAGGAAATCACAGGTCTGCTGGATTCCACCAACGTGACCCGCGACGGTGACCGCCTGATCGACTCCTCCGGTAAGACCCGTCTGTTCGACGGCCGCTCCGGCGAACCGTTCCCGGACCCGATCTCCGTGGGCTACATGTACATCCTGAAGCTCCACCACCTGGTGGACGACAAGATCCACGCACGCTCCACCGGCCCGTACTCCATGATCACGCAGCAGCCGCTGGGTGGTAAGGCACAGTTCGGTGGCCAGCGCTTCGGTGAAATGGAAGTGTGGGCGCTCGAAGCATACGGCGCTGCCTACACCCTCCAGGAACTGCTGACGATCAAGTCGGATGACATCCACGGCCGCGTGAAGGTCTACGAAGCCATCGTCAAGGGCGAGAACATCCCCGAGCCTGGCGTTCCGGAATCCTTCAAGGTCTTGATCAAGGAAATGCAGTCGCTGTGCCTGAACGTGGAAGTTCTTTCCACGGACGGTACGACGATCGAAATGCGTGACTCTGATGACGCAGTCTTTACGGCTGCGGAAGAACTGGGCATTGATCTGTCTCGCGCAGAGCCCAGCTCCGTAGAAGAGGTCTAAACAGCCGCTCTGGCTGGCGGTGCAGACCGCCAGCCAAGGCAGCTGCCTCTTTCCGTAAACCCAAGACTTCAGAATTTAGAGAACAAGAGAGAACAGGGACCATATGTCCAGCGAATCCTCCTTCGGCCTCATGCAGATCGGCCTCGCCACCGCGGAAGACATCCGCGGCTGGTCTTACGGTGAGGTCAAGAAGCCGGAAACCATCAACTACCGCACGCTCAAGCCCGAGAAGGACGGCCTCTTCTGCGAGAAGATCTTCGGCCCGTCCCGGGACTGGGAATGCTACTGCGGCAAGTACAAGCGCGTGCGCTTCAAGGGCATCATCTGCGAGCGTTGTGGCGTTGAAGTCACCCGCGCCAAGGTGCGCCGCGAGCGCATGGGCCACATTGAGCTGGCCGCTCCCGTCACGCACATCTGGTACTTCAAGGGTGTTCCCTCCCGCTTGGGCTACCTCCTTGACCTGGCACCGAAGGACCTTGAAAAGGTCATCTACTTCGCTGCCTACATGATCACCAGCGTCGACACCGAGAGCCGCCACGCGGAACTGCCGAACCTTCAGGTGGAGCACGACCTCGAGAAGAAGCAGCTCGTCGACAACCGCGACAGCGACATCGCCACGATCGCCCGCGACCTTGAGGACGAGCTTGCCCGCCTCGAAGGTGAAGGCGCCAAGGCTGCCGACAAGAAGAAGGCCCGCGACTCCGCGGACCGTCAGATGGCCAACGTCCGCAAGCGCGCGGATGCTGAGATCGAGCGCCTCGAGCAGGTCTGGGACCGCTTCAAGAACCTCAAGGTCGCCGACCTCGAAGGTGACGAAGGCCTGTACCGCGAACTGCGCGACCGCTACGGCATGTACTTCGAAGGCTCCATGGGTGCCGAAGCCATCAAGAAGCGTCTTGAGAACTTCGACATGCAGGCAGAGTCGGAGTCCCTGCGCGACACCATCCAGAATGGCAAGGGCCAGCGCAAGACCCGTGCCCTCAAGCGCCTGAAGGTTGTCAACGCATTCCTGACCACCAACAACAGCCCGCTTGGCATGGTGCTGGACGCCGTCCCGGTGATCCCGCCGGAACTGCGCCCGATGGTCCAGCTGGACGGTGGCCGCTTCGCGACCTCCGACCTCAACGACCTCTACCGCCGTGTGATCAACCGCAACAACCGACTCAAGCGACTGCTTGACCTCGGTGCTCCGGAGATCATCGTCAACAACGAGAAGCGCATGCTTCAGGAAGCTGTTGACAGCCTCTTCGACAACGGCCGCCGCGGCCGTCCGGTCACGGGTCCGGGCAACCGTCCCCTGAAGTCCCTGAGCGACATGCTCAAGGGCAAGCAGGGCCGTTTCCGCCAGAACCTGCTCGGCAAGCGCGTCGACTACTCCGGCCGTTCGGTCATCGTCGTCGGCCCGCAGCTGAAGCTGCACCAGTGTGGTCTGCCCAAGCAGATGGCACTGGAGCTCTTCAAGCCGTTCGTGATGAAGCGACTGGTTGACCTCAACCACGCGCAGAACATCAAGTCGGCAAAGCGCATGGTCGAGCGTTACCGCCCGCAGGTCTGGGACGTGCTGGAAGAGATCATCACCGAACACCCGGTGCTGCTCAACCGTGCACCTACCCTGCACCGCCTCGGCATCCAGGCATTCGAGCCGCAGCTTGTTGAAGGCAAGGCCATCCAGCTTCACCCGCTGGTTTGTGGCGCCTTCAACGCCGACTTCGACGGGGACCAGATGGCAGTCCACCTGCCGCTGAGCCCCGAAGCGCAGGCTGAAGCCCGCATCCTGATGCTGTCCTCCAACAACATCTTGAAGCCGTCTGATGGCCGTCCGGTGACCCTGCCTTCGCAGGACATGATCATCGGTCTGTACCACCTGACCACCAAGCGCGTTGGTTCCGCGGGCGAAGGCCGCATCTTCTCCTCGGTTGCGGAAGCCATCATGGCCTACGATGCCCGCGAGCTGCACCTGAACTCCCAGGTCAAGATCCGCCTTGAGGGCTTTGTCCCTTACGCCGGCTGGGAAGCTCCGGAAGGCTGGGAGCCGGGTCAGACCGCATTGGTCCAGACCTCCCTCGGCCAGGTTCTCTTCAACGAGACCCTGCCGGAGGACTACCCGTGGGTTGAGGCTGTTGCCGACAAGGGCGAGCTGTCCCGGATCGTCAACGACCTCGCAGAGCGCTACCCGAAGGTTGTCACGGCTGCAACGCTGGACAACCTGAAGGACGCCGGTTTCTACTGGGCAACCCGCTCGGGCGTCACCGTGGCAATCTCCGACATCGAGGTGCCCACCTCCAAGCCGGCCATCCTGGCCGGTTACGAGACCATGGCTGCCAAGATCCAGGGCCAGTACGACAAGGGCCTGATCGACGACGACGAGCGTCGCCAGGAACTGATCGAGATCTGGAACAAGGCCACCAACGAAATCGCCCAGGCGATGCGTGACAGCCTGTCCCCGATGAACACCATCAACCGCATGGTGTCCTCCGGTGCGCGTGGTAACTGGATGCAGGTCCGCCAGATCGCGGGTATCCGTGGTCTTGTGGCCAACCCGAAGGGCGAGATCATCCCGCGTCCGATCAAGTCCTCGTACCGCGAGGGCCTGTCGGTGCTGGAATACTTCATCGCGACGCACGGTGCCCGTAAGGGTCTGGCCGATACCGCGCTGCGTACCGCCAACTCGGGTTACCTGACCCGTCGTCTGGTGGACGTTTCGCAGGACGTCATCGTCCGTGAAGAGGACTGTGGCACCGAGCGTGGTCTCATGACCGCAATCGCGGTGCCGGACTCCAACGGTGAGCTGGTCCTCGACGAGAACGTCGAGAACAGCGCCTACGCACGTACCCTCGCGGTCGACGTCGTCGACTCCAAGGGCGCGGTTCTGGCGGCTGCCGGCACCGACTGCGGCGACGTCGTCATTGCCGAGCTGCTCGCGGCCGGCATCACCGAGGTCAAGGTCCGTTCCGTGCTCACGTGTGAGTCCAAGGTCGGTACCTGTGCGCTCTGCTACGGCCGTTCGCTGGCCACAGGCAAGACCGTGGACATCGGAGAGGCCGTCGGCATCATCGCCGCACAGTCGATCGGTGAACCCGGTACCCAGCTGACCATGCGTACGTTCCACACCGGTGGTGCTGTTTCCGCCAGCGGTGGCGACGACATCACCCAGGGTCTGCCCCGTATCCAGGAGCTCTTCGAAGCCCGTACTCCGAAGGGTGTTGCACCGATTGCTGAAGCAGCCGGCCGCATCGCCATCGAAGAGTCCGAGCGCCAGATGCGCCTCATCATCACCCCGGACGATGGTTCCGAGGAGATCGCCTACCCGGTGCTGCGCCGTTCCCGCCTCCTCATCGAGGATGGCGAGCACGTCAGCGTCGGCCAGAAGCTGATCAACGGTCCTGTGGACCCGAAGCAGGTTCTGCGCATCATGGGTCCGCGTGCCGCCCAGAAGTTCCTGGTGGACGAGGTCCAGGGCGTTTACCGCAGCCAGGGCATCGGCATCCACGACAAGCACGTGGAAGTCATCGTCCGTCAGATGCTGCGCCGCGTGACCGTCATCGAATCCGGCGACTCCGATCTGCTTCCGGGCGAGCTCGCTGAGCGCAGCCGCTTCGAAGACGAGAACCGTCGCGTGGTGTCCGAAGGCCGTACCCCGGCTTCCGGCCGTCCGGAACTGATGGGTATCACCAAGGCATCCCTGGCAACCGAGTCCTGGCTGTCGGCCGCTTCCTTCCAGGAGACCACCCGCGTTCTGACGCAGGCGGCCATGGAAGGCAAGAGCGACCCGCTGCTTGGCCTCAAGGAGAATGTCATCATCGGTAAGCTCATCCCGGCCGGTACGGGCCTGCCCCGTTACACCGAGGTCACCGTGGAGCCGACTGAAGAAGCAAAGGCAAGCCTGTTCACGGGCCCCAGCGCCTTCACCGACTTCTCGTACGACGCCCTGGGCGGCGACGGAGCTCCCGAGTTCCACGCCATCCCGCTGGATGACTACGATCTCGGCAACGACTTCCGCTGACGCCGATCAGGGCGGGCCCTTTCGTGTCGCGTTCCGCGCCACGTAGGGACCCTGCCGCCCTGCTCTTAGTGTGCAAGTCAAGGTAAGGACCCCGTACTCAATGAGTGCGGGGTCCTTCCCGTTAAGTGCCCGACGACGGCGGGCCGGCACCCGCCGTCGTCGGGCGCCCCCTTTACACCCGATTAAGGCCTCAGATCAAGCCATGCTAGAATTTTGGTAATTGTTCTGTGTGGCAGTGGATGAAGGCCGCCGCAGCATCATTTCGGTTTTGTTCTCATGATGTTGGGTGGAGCCTGTTTCCGGGTTGCGGGCTACGTGCGCAACGAATGCCGCACTTTTGCACGCCCATCGGGTCTTCGGACCTGGGCCGCATGGACAACGCCAAAGCTCTCACGCAAACACAGGCCAACGCCTGGGCGCGGAGCAGAGATCAACCAACGGAGAACACGAAAGTGCCTACGATTAACCAGCTGGTCCGCAAGGGCCGCACGCCGAAGGTCTCCAAGACCAAGGCTCCCGCGCTTAAGGGCAGCCCGATGCGCCGCGGTGTTTGCACCCGCGTTTACACGACCACCCCGAAGAAGCCGAACTCGGCTCTCCGTAAGGTTGCACGTGTGCGCCTCAACGGTGGCGTTGAAGTTACCGCCTACATCCCCGGTGTTGGCCACAACCTCCAGGAGCACTCCATCGTGCTGGTCCGTGGTGGTCGTGTGAAGGACCTTCCGGGTGTCCGTTACAAGATCGTCCGTGGTGCCCTCGATACCCAGGGTGTCAAGAACCGCAAGCAGGCCCGCAGCCGCTACGGCGCAAAGATGGAGAAGAAGTAATATGCCTCGCAAGGGTCCGGCCCCGAAGCGGCCGCTAGTTTCCGATCCCGTTTACGGTTCCCCGTTGGTCACCCAGCTGATCAACAAGGTTCTGATTGACGGCAAGAAGTCCACCGCAGAGCGCATCGTTTACGGCGCACTCGAAGGTGCACGCGCCAAGTCCGGTGGCGACCCCGTCGCCGCCCTCAAGAAGGCCATGGACAACGTCAAGCCTTCCCTCGAGGTCCGCTCCCGCCGTGTCGGTGGCGCAACCTACCAGGTTCCCGTTGAGGTCAAGCCGGGCCGTTCCACCGCCCTCGCTCTCCGCTGGCTGGTCGGCTACTCCAAGGCCCGCCGCGAGAAGACGATGACCGAGCGCCTCCAGAACGAAATCCTGGATGCGTCCAACGGTCTCGGTGCCGCTGTGAAGCGTCGCGAAGACACCCACAAGATGGCCGAGTCGAACAAGGCCTTCGCACACTACCGCTGGTAAAACTTCCCGTACGCCGCCGGCTCCGACGAGCTGGCGGCGAACGTGTAGTCCATCCGAAAGGGAGACACCGTGGCACAGGACGTGCTTACCGACCTTAGCAAGGTCCGCAACATCGGCATCATGGCCCACATCGATGCCGGCAAGACCACCACCACCGAGCGCATCCTGTTCTACACGGGTGTGAACCACAAGATCGGCGAAACGCACGACGGCGCTTCGACGACCGACTGGATGGAACAGGAAAAGGAACGCGGCATCACCATCACGTCTGCCGCCGTGACCTGCTTCTGGGACAAGAACCAGATCAACATCATTGACACCCCGGGCCACGTGGACTTCACGGTTGAGGTCGAGCGCTCGCTGCGCGTCCTCGACGGCGCCGTTGCTGTCTTCGATGGCAAGGAAGGCGTTGAGCCGCAGTCCGAGACTGTTTGGCGCCAGGCCGACAAGTACAACGTGCCGCGTATCTGCTTCGTCAACAAGATGGACAAGCTCGGCGCTGACTTCTACTTCACCGTAGACACCATCATCAGCCGCCTCGGTGCCAAGCCGCTGGTTCTCCAGCTGCCGATCGGCGCAGAGAACGACTTCATCGGCGTCGTGGATCTCCTTGAGATGCGCGCCCTGGTGTGGCCGGGCGATGCCAAGGGTGACGTCACCATGGGCGCCAAGTACGAGGTTCAGGAGATCCCCGCCGATCTCCAGGCCAAGGCTGAGGAATACCGTGCACAGCTCGTCGAGACTGTTGCCGAGGCTTCCGAAGAACTCATGGAGAAGTACCTCGAAGGTGAAGAACTCACCGTCGAGGAGCTCAAGGCTGGCATCCGCAAGATGACGATCAACTCCGAGCTCTACCCGGTTCTCTGTGGTTCAGCCTTCAAGAACCGCGGCGTGCAGCCGATGCTGGATGCTGTCGTCGACTTCCTGCCGAACCCGCTCGACGTCCCGCCCATGGTCGGTCACGACCCGCGCGACGAAGAGAAGGAGCTCACCCGCAAGCCTTCTGCCGAAGAGCCGTTCTCGGCCCTGGCGTTCAAGATCGCCGCGCACCCGTTCTTCGGCCAGCTCACCTTCATCCGCGTGTACTCCGGTCACGTAGAAGCAGGTGCCCAGGTGGTCAACTCCACCAAGGGCAAGAAGGAGCGCATCGGCAAGCTGTTCCAGATGCACGCCAACAAGGAAATGCCTGTTGAAGGCGCTACCGCGGGCCACATCTACGCAGCAATCGGTCTGAAGGACACGACGACGGGCGACACCCTGTGCGACGCGAACAACCAGATCGTCCTCGAGTCCATGAGCTTCCCGGAGCCCGTGATCTCGGTTGCCATCGAGCCGAACACCAAGGGTGACCAGGAGAAGCTCTCCACGGCCATCCAGAAGCTCTCCGCTGAGGACCCGACCTTCCAGGTCTCCCTCAACGAGGACACCGGTCAGACCATCATCGCCGGCATGGGCGAGCTCCACCTGGACATCCTGGTGGACCGCATGCGCCGCGAATTCAAGGTCGAGGCAAACGTCGGCAAGCCGCAGGTTGCTTACCGCGAAACCATCAAGCGCGCTGTAGAGCGTCACGACTACACGCACAAGAAGCAGACCGGTGGTTCGGGTCAGTTCGCTAAGATCCAGATCGCCATCGAGCCGATGGACACCGCCGACGGCGAGCTCTACGCGTTCGAGAACAAGGTCACCGGTGGCCGCGTGCCCCGCGAGTACATCCCGTCCGTTGACGCGGGCATCCAGGATGCACTCAACGACGGCGTTCTGGCCGGTTACCCGGTTGTCGGCATCAAGGCCACGCTGATTGACGGCGCGTACCACGATGTTGACTCCTCGGAAATGGCGTTCAAGATCGCCGGCCGTATGGCTTTCAAGGAAGCCGCACGCAAGGCGAACCCGGTTCTGCTCGAACCGCTGATGGATGTTGAGGTCCGCACCCCTGAGGAATACATGGGTGAAGTAATCGGTGACCTGAACTCCCGCCGTGGCCAGATGCAGTCCATGGAAGATGCCGCTGGCGTCAAGGTGATCCGTGCGCACGTTCCGCTGTCCGGCATGTTCGGCTACATCGGTGACCTGCGTTCGAAGACCCAGGGCCGTGCTGTGTACTCCATGACGTTCAACAGCTACGCCGAGGTCCCGAAGGCTGTTGCCGACGAGATCATCCAGAAGAACCGCGGCGAGTAATCACCGACGGATAAACCAGGATGCTGGCCCGTTCCGGGAAAGCATTCAGTGCAGGCGCCGGGCTGTGGCCCAGGCCGCAGTCCGGTCCCTGCACGAACAGACTCCAGGCACCAGCATTGGTCCCTGAATCTGCAATTTCACCAAATCCAAAGCCCCCAAGTAGACTTGCTGGAGTTTCTGCCGCGAAAAGCGCGGCCGAGGAGCAACTCACTTGAAATCGTTCTAGGAGGAACCTGTGGCAAAGGCAAAGTTCGAGCGGACTAAGCCGCACGTCAACATCGGCACCATTGGTCACGTTGACCACGGTAAGACGACGCTGACTGCCGCCATTTCCAAGGTGCTGTACGACAAGTACCCCACTCTCAACGAGCAGCGCGACTTCGCGTCGATTGACTCTGCTCCGGAAGAGCGCCAGCGTGGTATTACCATCAACATCTCCCACGTTGAGTACCAGACCGAGAAGCGCCACTACGCACACGTAGACGCTCCGGGTCACGCTGACTACATCAAGAACATGATCACCGGTGCTGCCCAGATGGACGGTGCGATCCTCGTGGTTGCCGCCACTGACGGCCCGATGGCTCAGACCCGCGAGCACGTTCTGCTCGCCCGCCAGGTTGGCGTTCCCTACCTGCTGGTTGCGCTGAACAAGTCCGACATGGTCGACGACGAAGAGCTTCTCGACCTCGTTGAAATGGAAGTTCGCGAGCTGCTCAGCGCTCAGGGCTTCGATGGCGACGACGCTCCGGTTGTGCGTGTTTCCGGCCTCAAGGCACTCGAAGGCGACCCGGTTTGGGTCAAGTCCGTCGAGGACCTCATGGAAGCTGTCGACAACTCGGTTCCGGACCCCGTTCGTGACCGCGACAAGCCGTTCCTGATGCCGATCGAAGACGTCTTCACGATCACCGGTCGTGGCACCGTTGTTACGGGTCGCGCCGAGCGCGGTACCCTCGCGATCAACTCTGAAGTTGAAATCGTTGGTATCCGTCCGGTCCAGAAGACCACCGTTACCGGTATCGAGATGTTCCACAAGCAGCTCGACGAAGCATGGGCCGGCGAGAACTGTGGCCTCCTGCTTCGCGGTCTGAAGCGCGACGACGTCGAGCGTGGCCAGGTTGTCGTCAAGCCGGGTTCCATCACCCCGCACACCGACTTCGAGGCCAACGTCTACATCCTTTCCAAGGACGAAGGCGGACGTCACAACCCGTTCTACTCGAACTACCGCCCGCAGTTCTACTTCCGTACCACGGACGTAACCGGCGTTATCACCCTGCCGGAAGGCACGGAAATGGTTATGCCTGGCGACAACACTGAGATGACCGTTGAGCTCATCCAGCCGATCGCTATGGAAGAGGGCCTCGGCTTCGCAATCCGTGAAGGTGGCCGCACCGTTGGTTCGGGACGTGTCACCAAGATCCTCAAGTAGTTTCTGCTTGTAGATCGGTGAAGGACCGGCCGCCTGGCGACCGGTAGCAAACCAAAGAAGAACCCCGTCACTATCGTGGCGGGGTTCTTTTTTGCTGCGCGCCTGCACTGCCGGATGCGGACCGCGCCCTGATAGCGTTGCCTCAAAGGAGGAACGCTGAAATGGGAACGCTGATTTTTCTTGTTGTGGTGGTTGTGGTGTTAGCTGGCGTGATGTGGGGAAGGAAATACTTCCGCCGCGAGATAGAGCGCGCAAAGCGCATCAATCGTGCGAACAGGAAAGATTGATTTAGCACGATCGGTCCACAAAAGGGCTTGGAATCAGCTCCGGCGCGCCTTGCTCAAGGACTGGTACCAGTAGTAAGAGTCCTTGGGCGTTCTTTCGAGCGTGTCGAAGTCGACGTGCACCAGCCCGAATCGCTGTGAATATCCGGCAGCCCATTCGAAGTTGTCCAGGAGCGTCCAGACGTAGTAGCCCAGAAGTTCGACGTCGTGGGCGATCCCGTCAGGCGCCGTGGCCCTCAAGGCCTGGCCAAGGTGCGAAGCAAGGTAGCTGATGCGGTCGGCGTCGTGCACTGGACCCCGGGTGTGGTCCGGTTCCGGGTAGCTGGCGCCGCTCTCCGTGATGAAGAGGGGAGGCAATGCTGCCCCGTACCGGTCTTTCAGCTCCCGCAGCAGGATTCCGAGGTGTTCGGGAGCCACGGGCCAGCCAAATCCTGTCGTTTCGTATTCCGGGAAGGCCGCCAGGTGGAACGGCAGCTTGGCCATCATCTCGGGGTTGCTGACGGGGGTGCCCCCGTCGCCGCGGCCCGACGCTACCTTGACGGGGTAGTAGTAGTTCAAGCCGTAGAAATCCAAGGGCTGGTGGATGGTCTTGAGATCCTCGTCCCCGACCTTGTGCAAGGCCCGGAACCAAGGCCTCACCTGTAGCGGAGGTTTCGGGTACCGCCCCAGGAGGATGGGATCGGCATAGACCCGGTTGAAGATGAGGTCGAAGGCCTTGGCCATGAGAACGTCGGCCAAGCGTTTAGTGGCGGGCCGGACGGGCGAATGGACATTGGCTACGCCAATAGTTCCCGCCACGCCGGCAGCGCGCAGGGCCTGGACGGCAAGGCCGTGGCCCAACAACTGGTGGTGGGCGGCAGGCAACGCATCGAAAAGCAGCCGCCTGCCGGGGGCGTGGACACCGAGCGCATATCCTTGCAACGCGACCGAAACAGGCTCGTTGAGGGTGACCCACTGCGCTACTCGGTCACCGAAGCGGTGTGCGGCCGCAGCGGAGTATTCGGCGAACCGTTCCGCCGTCGCCCGGTTCAGCCAGCCGCCGTCGTGCTCCAAGGGCAGGGGAGTGTCCCAATGGAACAAGGTCACCATGGGGGAGACCCCGGCCTTGAGGAGCTTGTCGATCAGACGGTCGTAGAAGTCCAGGCCTTGTTGGTTGATGGGTCCCTTGCCGCCGGGTTGGATCCGTGGCCAGGAGAGGGAGAACCGGTAGGAATCCACGCCCAGGTCCTGTATGAGGGCAATGTCCTCGTCGGTCCGGTTGTAGTGGTCGCACGCGACTGCGGGGGAGTGCCCGTCGACGATCGCTCCTGGTTTCTCGGCAAATGCATCCCAGCTTGACGGTCCGCGTCCATCCGCTGTGAGCGATCCCTCGATCTGAAAGGCCGCCGCGGCGACGCCCAGGGTGAAGTCCGGCCGGATGCGGCCTGCAAGATCCCCCACAGTGGCAGCATCTTGGACGGTCATGCCCCCATCATCCCGAGCGCAGGAGCCGATGGCAATGGTCGGACGAGGCCCGATTGGCTTATGCCGGGGAATTCCGGCATACTAGGTGAGTTGTTCAAGCGCTTCTTCGCGTCCCGATCCGGATAATGCCGGGTGTCAGGGTCCAAGCTGAAGCCCAAACATAACCCAGATCCCCAAAGGAAGTCGGACGCGTTTGCGTGGAAATCGCGACACGCCCGACCGCGGGGGTCGGTTACACCGGCAAGTTGAGGAACCCGGATCCCTCCGGATTCAGCTTGTGCGGCGGGTGGTAGTACTACTTCAAATGCTTCGGCAGCCACATGCAACACGTAAGTGAACAGGGCAGCCTTTATTCGAGGGCAGCACAGACTGAAAGAGAGTCAGGCGACATGGCGGGACAAAAAATCCGCATCCGGCTGAAGTCATATGACCACGAGGTCATTGATGTTTCAGCGCGGAAGATCGTTGAGACGGTCACGCGCGCAGGCGCAACGGTAGTAGGCCCCGTGCCGCTGCCGACGGAGAAGAACGTGTACTGCGTTATCCGCTCTCCCCACAAGTACAAGGACAGCCGTGAGCACTTTGAAATGCGTACTCACAAGCGTCTGATCGACATCATCGACCCCACGCCGAAGGCTGTTGACTCGCTTATGCGTCTCGACCTGCCGGCCGACGTGAACATCGAAATCAAGCTGTAGGGAGGTGCTGAGAAAACTATGACCGCAACCCGTAATGTAAAGGGCCTGCTGGGCACGAAGCTCGGCATGACCCAGGTCTGGGACGAGAACAACAAGCTCATCCCGGTAACTGTCGTCCAGGCTGACTCCAACGTCATCACCCAGCTGCGCAATGCAGAGACTGATGGCTATGTCGCCGTTCAGATCGGCTACGGCCAGATCGATCCCCGCAAGGTCACCAAGCCGCTGGCTGGTCACTTTGAAAAGGCTGGCGTAACTCCTCGCCGCCACGTCGTCGAACTGCGCACTGCAGACGCCGCGTCTTACGAACTGGGCCAGGAGCTTTCTGTGGAGCTCTTCGAAGCCGGTCAGAAGATCGACGTCGTCGGCACCAGCAAGGGTAAGGGCTTCGCCGGTGTTATGAAGCGTCACGGCTTCCACGGTGTTGGAGCCTCCCACGGTGCGCACAAGAACCACCGCAAGCCCGGTTCCATCGGTGGCGCATCCACCCCGAGCCGCGTCTTCAAGGGTCTGAAAATGGCCGGTCGCATGGGCGCAGAACGTCACACCACGCTGAACCTCACCGTTCACGCTGTTGACGCCGAGAAGTCGCTGCTCCTTATCAAGGGTGCCGTCCCCGGCGCCCGCGGCCAGGTCGTCCTCGTACGCACCGCCGTGAAGGGAGCCTAGTTAGATGACTAGCACTGTCAAGGTAGACCTGCCTGCAGAGATCTTCGACGTCCAGACCAACGTGCCGCTGCTGCACCAGGTCGTCGTCGCACAGCTCGCTGCTGCCCGCCAGGGTACCCACAAGACCAAGACCCGCGCCGAAGTTTCCGGTGCAGGCCGCAAGCCGTTCAAGCAGAAGGGCACCGGCCGCGCCCGTCAGGGTTCCATCCGTGCTCCGCACATGACCGGTGGTGGCATTGTCCACGGCCCGACGCCGCGTGACTACAGCCAGCGGACCCCCAAGAAGATGAAGGCTGCCGCACTCCGTGGTGCCCTGTCGGACCGCGCCCGTAACGGCCGCATCCACGTCGTTGCTGAACTGGTCGCCGGCCCCAAGCCGTCCTCCAAGGAAGCACTGGCCGCGTTGCGTGCAGTCTCCGAGCGTAGGAACCTGCTCGTTGTTATCGAGCGCGCCAACGACGTTGCCGCACTGTCCGTGCGCAACCTCGCAGATGTTCACGTTCTGTACGCAGACCAGCTGAACACCTACGACGTGCTGGTTTCCGACGACGTTGTCTTCACCAAGGCTGCGTTCGAGGCTTTCATCGCTGACAAGGCAAAGAACGAGGAGGATGCCAAGTGAGTGCAGCCACCATCAAAGACCCGCGCGACGTCGTCATTGCACCCGTCGTTTCGGAAAAGAGCTACGGCCTGATCGATGAGGGCAAGTACACCTTCCTGGTGGACCCCCGCTCGAACAAGACCGAGATCAAGCTGGCCGTGGAGAAGATTTTCTCCGTCAAGGTCGAATCGATCAACACCATCAACCGTGCCGGTAAGCGCAAGCGCACCAAATTCGGCTGGGGACAGCGCAAGAGCACCAAGCGTGCAATTGTCACCCTCAAAGAAGGCACAATCGACATCTTCGGCGGTCCGCTCGCGTAGCGGAGACCACTTTAACGAGGAAATGAATTATGGGAATCCGTAAATACAAGCCGACTACCCCGGGCCGTCGCGGCTCGAGCGTAGCCGACTTCTCCGAAATCACGCGATCGACTCCGGAAAAGTCGTTGCTGCGTCCGCTGCACAAGACTGGCGGCCGTAACAACACCGGTAAGATCACTACCCGTCACAAGGGTGGTGGCCACAAGCGCCAGTACCGTCTGATCGACTTCCGTCGTCACGACAAGGACGGCGTCAACGCCCGCGTTGCCGAAATCGAGTACGATCCGAACCGTACGGCTCGCATCGCCCTCCTGCACTACGTTGATGGCACCAAGCGTTACATCATCGCCCCGAACAAGCTGTCCCAGGGTGACTTCGTCGAGGCTGGTCCCGACGCTGACATCAAGCCGGGCAACAACCTGCCGCTGCGCAACATCCCGGTTGGTACCACCATCCACGCAGTTGAACTGCGTCCGGGTGGCGGCGCCAAGATGGCCCGTTCCGCAGGTGCCTCGGTTCAGCTCGTCGCCAAGGAAGGCCGTTTCGCCCAGCTGCGTCTGCCCTCCGGTGAAATCCGCAACGTCGACGTGCGCTGCCGCGCAACCGTCGGCGAGGTCGGCAACGCCGAGCAGTCGAACATCAACTGGGGCAAGGCCGGCCGTATGCGCTGGAAGGGCGTTCGCCCGACCGTCCGTGGTGTCGCGATGAACCCGGTTGACCACCCGCACGGTGGTGGCGAGGGTAAGACGTCCGGTGGACGTCACCCCGTCAACCCGAACGGTAAGCGTGAAGGCCGCACCCGCCGCCCCAACAAAGAGAGCGACAAGCTTATTGTTCGTCGCCGTCGTACTGGCAAGAACAAGCGATAGGAGCCTGGACACATGCCACGCAGCCTGAAAAAAGGTCCTTTCGTTGACCAGCACCTCTTTGTAAAGGTAGCCAGGGAAAACGAAAAGGGCACCAAGAACGTCATCAAGACCTGGTCCCGCCGTTCGATGATCGTCCCCGACATGCTCGGCCACACGATCGCCGTGCACGACGGACGCAAGCACATTCCGGTGTTTGTCACCGAGTCGATGGTCGGGCACAAGCTCGGCGAATTCGCTCCCACGCGGACATTCCGCGGCCATGTCAAGGACGACCGTAAGGGCAAGCGCCGCTAGGCGCCTGCACTTACGTCAAAGACGAGAGAAGGAAAGCAATGGAAGCCAAGGCTATTGCGCGTCACATCCGCGTAACGCCTATGAAGGCCCGGCGCGTCGTCAACCTTGTTCGTGGTAAGCAAGCGAATGAGGCTCTGGCAATTCTGAAGTTCGCCGAACAGGCAGCTTCGGAGCCGGTATTCAAGGTAGTTCAGTCGGCAATGGCAAACGCACGGGTCCTCGCGGACCGCGACGGCGTTGCCTTTGACGAAGGAGACCTCTACATCAGCGAAGCGTTTGTTGATGAAGGCCCGACCATGAAGCGGTTCCAGCCGCGTGCTCAGGGTCGCGCATTTCAGATCAAGAAGCGCACGAGCCACATCACCGTGGTAGTCGCTACCCCGGAGAAAGAGGAGGCTCGCTAAGTGGGACAGAAAGTAAACCCGCACGGGTTCCGACTCGGCATCACCACCGATCACGTATCGCACTGGTTTGCTGACAGCACCAAGGCTGGCCAGCGGTACAAGGACTTCGTTCGCGAAGACATCCGCATCCGCCAGCTCATGTCCACGGGCATGGAGCGCGCAGGTATCGCCAAGGTCGAAATCGAGCGCACCCGTGACCGTGTCCGCGTGGACATCCACACGGCTCGCCCGGGTATCGTCATCGGCCGCCGCGGAGCAGAAGCGGACCGCATTCGCGGCGAGCTCGAAAAGCTCACCGGCAAGCAGGTCCAGCTGAACATCCTCGAGGTCAAGAACCCCGAGATGGAAGCCCAGCTTGTTGCCCAGGGCGTTGCTGAGCAGCTGACTTCCCGCGTGGCTTTCCGCCGTGCGATGAAGAAGGCCATGCAGTCCGCACAGCGCGCGGGTGCCAAGGGTATCCGTATTGCTTGCTCCGGTCGACTGGGTGGCGCAGAAATGTCCCGCTCGGAGTTCTACCGCGAAGGCCGTGTACCCCTGCACACCCTGCGTGCGAACATCGACTACGGCTTCTACGAGGCCAAGACCACCTTCGGCCGCATCGGCGTGAAGGTCTGGATCTACAAGGGCGACGTCACCGCCAAGGAACTGGCTCAGCAGGCAGCTGCTGCTCCGTCCCGCGGCCGCGGTCCCAGCGACCGCCCGGGCCGCCCGGGTGGCGCCGACCGTGGTGACCGCCGTCGTCGTACCGACCGTCCGGCAGTTGACGCAGCACCTGTTGCTGCAGAGGCTCCGGCAGCTGAAGCTGCTGCTCCCGCAGCAGAAGGAGGACAGGCTTAAATGCTTATCCCACGTCGAGTCAAGCACCGTAAGCAGCACCACCCGGGTCGTTCCGGCGCTGCAACGGGCGGCACCAAGGTCACTTTCGGTGAGTACGGCATCCAGGCGCTGAGCCCGGCCTACGTCACGAACCGTCAGATCGAGTCTGCCCGTATCGCGATGACCCGCCACATCAAGCGTGGCGGCAAGGTCTGGATCAACATTTATCCGGACCGTCCGCTGACGAAGAAGCCGGCCGAAACCCGCATGGGTTCCGGTAAGGGTTCTCCGGAATGGTGGGTCGCAAACGTCAAGCCGGGCCGCGTTCTCTTCGAACTCGCCGGTGTCAATGAAGAGGTAGCTCGCGAGGCACTGCGCCTGGCAATCCACAAGCTGCCGTTGAAGGCACGCATTGTGCGTCGCGAAGGTGGTGAATAGAAATGGCAGTAGGGTCGAAGGATCTCGCACCCGCACAGCTGGACGGTTTCGACAACGAGCGTCTCGTTGAAGAACTCCGCAAGTCCAAGGAAGAGCTGTTCAACCTGCGTTTCCAGTCCGCCACCGGACAGCTGGAGAACCACGGTCGTCTGCGCGCGGTAAAGAAGGACATCGCACGCATCTACACCGTTCTCCGTGAGCGCGAGCTGGGCATTCGTGCCGAGGTTGCCGCACCGGTTGTGGAAGCCAAGGAAGAAAAGAAGTCCAAGAAGGCAGAAGCCAAGGCTGAAAAGGCCGAAGCAGAGGCTGGAGAGGACGCCAAGTGAGCGAACAGAAGGAAACTGTGACGGAAGCAGCAGCCGGCGCTACACAGCGTGGTTACCGTAAGACGCGTCGCGGCTACGTTGTCTCTGACAAGATGGAAAAGACCATCGTTGTTCAGGTTGAAGACCGCGTGAAGCACGCTCTGTACGGCAAGGTCATTCGCCGCACCTCGAAGGTCAAGGCTCATGATGAGCAGAACATCGCCGGCATCGGCGACCTCGTTCTCATCGCCGAGACCCGTCCGCTGTCCGCCACCAAGAACTGGCGGCTCGTGGAGATCCTCGAAAAGGCTAAGTAATCCCGCGCCGGGCTTTGTCCGGCAGCGATATGGATTGGTGGAAGGCCCGTATTCCGGAAGGAATGCGGGCCTTTCCGCGTTTCGGTCCTTAGCATAAAACGTGCTAGGATATTGAGTTTGTATGGCGCCAGTTGTGCGTCAACAACCACCTCGTAAACAATCGTGCCGCGGCATACTGCCCCGCGCAGTTATTTCCGCAAGGGAAGCTGATGCTGGCGGCACGGGAGTTTAGGCCTGCTCTGGCAAAATCCAGGCAGGTCAAGAGACACCCCGATCAACCGTTCCGCAAGGCTCATTCCGTATGCTCCATTTCGGTCTGAGAACCGGCGCGACGCAAGGAGTAAAAATTGATTCAGCAGGAGTCGCGACTGAAGGTCGCCGACAACACGGGTGCTAAGGAAATCCTTACCATTCGCGTTCTCGGTGGATCCGGCCGTCGCTACGCAGGCATTGGCGACGTCATTGTCGCAACCGTCAAGGACGCTATCCCGGGCGGCAACGTAAAGAAGGGTGACGTCGTCAAGGCTGTCATCGTTCGTACCAAGAAGGAACGCCGCCGTGCGGATGGTTCCTACATCAAGTTTGACGAGAACGCAGCTGTGATTCTGAAGAACGACGGCGACCCCCGCGGTACCCGTATCTTCGGCCCGGTTGGTCGTGAACTCCGTGACAAGAAGTTCATGAAGATCGTCTCCCTGGCCCCGGAGGTGCTTTAGTCCATGGCTAAAATCAAGAAGGGTGACCTCGTTCAGGTCATCACCGGAGCCAAGCAGGAGCGCGGCGGCGACCGCGGCAAGCAGGGTAAGGTTTTGCGCGTTTACCCGGATGCCAACCGCGTTCTGGTAGAAGGCATCAACCGGGTCACCAAGCACACCAAGGTCGGTCAGTCGCAGCGCGGCACCAAGACCGGTGGCATCGAGGTCGTTGAGGCCCCGATCCACGTCTCCAACGTTGCTCTTGTTGACCCCTCGACCAAGAAGCCGACCCGCGTTGGTTTCCGTCTCGAGACCGTTGAGAAGGACGGCGTCTCCAAGACCGTCCGTGTCCGCGTGTCCAAGGCATCCGGGAAGGACATCTAATGACTGAGACTCTCGAGACTCCAGCGAAGATCGTTCCGCGTCTGAAGACGAAGTACGCCGATTCCATCAAGCAGACCCTGGTTGAGGAATTCAAGTACGAGAACGTGAACCAGGTTCCCCGCCTGGTGAAGGTTGTAGTGAACATGGGTGTTGGAGATGCCGCCAAGGACTCCAAGCTGATCGACGGCGCTGTCCGCGACCTCACCCTGATCACCGGCCAGAAGCCGCAGGTAACCAAGGCCCGCAAGTCCATCGCCCAGTTCAAGCTGCGCGAAGGCATGCCCATCGGTGCACACGCAACTCTGCGTGGAGACCGTATGTGGGAATTCGTGGACCGCCTCGTGACCCTCGCACTGCCCCGTATCCGCGACTTCCGCGGCCTCAACGGCAAGCAGTTCGACGGCAACGGCAACTACACCTTCGGTTTGACCGAACAGGTTATGTTCCACGAAATCGACCAGGACTCCATCGACCGCGTTCGCGGTATGGACATCACGGTTGTCACCACTGCAAAGACCGATGACGAAGGCCGTGCGCTGCTCAAGGCACTTGGCTTCCCGTTCAAATCCGAAGACTAACAACTACGTAGTAGGTCCGGCCGCGGCTGCTTTGTAGCCAACGCGGAAACCATTACGAGGAAGGGCAAGAGCCCACAATGACTATGACAGATCCTGTCGCAGACATGCTTACGCGTCTGCGCAACGCCAACTCGGCATACCACGACACCGTGAGCATGCCGTACAGCAAGCTCAAGGCACGCGTTGCCGACATCCTGAAGGCAGAAGGCTACATTGCTGCCTGGAAGGAAGAGGAAGCCGAAGTCGGCAAGAAGCTGACCATCGACCTCAAGTTCGGTCCGAACCGCGAGCGTTCGATCGCTGGTGTCCGCCGCATTTCCAAGCCTGGTCTCCGCGTTTACGCGAAGTCCACCAACCTGCCTCACGTGCTGGGTGGCCTGGGTATCGCAATCCTGTCCACCTCTTCCGGCCTCCTGACTGACAAGCAGGCCGGCAAGAAGGGCGTGGGCGGCGAAGTCCTCGCGTACGTCTGGTAACGGGAAAGGAAGAGAATAATGTCACGTATTGGACGTCTCCCCATCACCGTTCCTGCCGGCGTTGAAGTTAAGGTTGATGGCTCTGTCATCAACGTCAAGGGCACCGAAGGCGAGCTGAGCCACACTGTAGCCAGCCCGATCGAGGTCACCCTGGACGAAAGCACCTTGACTGTCACCCGCCCGAACGACGAGCGCGCTTCGCGTTCCCTGCACGGCCTGACCCGCACCCTGATCGCCAACATGATCGAGGGCGTCACCAAGGGCTACGAAAAGAAGCTTGAAATCGTTGGTACCGGTTACCGCGTTCAGGCCAAGGGTTCTGACCTTGAGTTCGCTCTTGGCTTCAGCCACCCGGTCAATGTCTCCGCTCCCGAAGGCATCACCTTCACGGTGGAGGGGCCGACCAAGCTCTCCGTCGCTGGTATCTCCAAGCAGCAGGTCGGCGAGGTTGCTGCCAACATTCGCAAGCTGCGCAAGCCCGACCCCTACAAGGGCAAGGGTGTCCGTTACGCCGGCGAAGTTATCCGCCGCAAGGTCGGAAAGGCTGGTAAGTAAACCATGGCCATCGCAATTAACAAGAAGCGTACGAACAAGAGCAAGTCTGCTGCACGCAGCCGTCGCCAGCTTCGTATCCGCAAGCGCATCACCGGCACGGCTGCTCGTCCTCGTCTGGTCGTCAACCGCTCCGCACGCCACATCTTCGTCCAGGTTGTCGATGACAGCAAGGGCGTAACCGTGGCTTACGCATCCACTTTGGAAGCTGACCTTCGTGCATTCGACGGCGACAAGACTGCCAAGGCCAAGCGCGTCGGCGAGCTCGTTGCCGGGCGTGCCAAGGCTGCAGGCATCGAAGCAGTTGTCTTCGACCGCGGTGGTAACAAGTACCACGGCCGGATCGCCGCCGTCGCTGACGGTGCACGTGAAGGTGGGCTGGCACTGTGACCGTTGAGAATAACGAAAAGGACATTCAGGTGACTGAAGCTGCAGCTGCTGAGGCAACTGAGACTGCTGCTGCCACCGACGACCGCCGCGGCGGCCGTCGTGGCGAGCGTGGTGACCGTGGCCAGGGCCGCGGCGACCGTGGTGGCCGTGGTGGCCGCGACGGCGGTCGCGAGGCCGAGAAGAGCCAGTTCGTAGAGCGCGTTGTAACCATCAACCGCGTTGCCAAGGTCGTCAAGGGTGGTCGTCGCTTCAGCTTCACCGCACTCGTCGTCGTCGGTGACGGCAACGGCCTGGTTGGCGTTGGCTACGGCAAGGCCAAGGAAGTTCCGGCAGCTATCGCAAAGGGCGTTGAAGAGGCCAAGAAGTCCTTCTTCCGCGTTCCCCGCGTTGGCAACACCATCCCGCACCGCGTGCAGGGTGAAGCCGCAGCTGGCGTTGTCATGCTGCGTCCGGCTTCCCCGGGTACCGGTGTTATCGCCGGTGGTCCGGTCCGCGCGGTACTGGAATGCGTCGGTATCCACGACGTTCTCTCCAAGTCGCTCGGTTCCTCGAACGCCATCAACATCGTTCACGCGACTGTTGACGCCCTGAAGCGACTGGAAGAGCCCGCTTCCGTGGCAGCCCGCCGTGGCCTGCCGCTGGACGAGGTCGCTCCTGCTGCTCTGGTGCGCGCACTCCAGAACCAGAAGGCAGGTGTTTAGTCATGGCTAAGAACCTGACTCCCTCCGACGCTCAGTTGGAGATCACCCAGATCAAGGGCGTCATCGGCGCCAAGCAGAACCAGCGTGAGACCCTGCGGTCCCTCGGCCTCAAGCGCATCGGACACACTGTTGTCCGTACCGCTGATGCCGTGACCGTCGGAATGCTCAACACGGTTCCGCACCTCGTGAATGTAGAGGAGGCGAAGTAATGGCTGAGAACAAAACCGCCGCAGAGGCTGCCGACAAGCAGAACACTCTGAAGGTCCACCACCTGCGTCCCGCCCCCGGTGCCAAGACTGCCAAGACCCGTGTTGGTCGTGGTGAAGGCTCCAAGGGTAAGACCGCCGGTCGTGGTACCAAGGGTACGAAGGCCCGCTACCAGGTCAAGGCTGGCTTTGCCGGCGGCCAGCTGCCGCTGCACATGCGCCTGCCGAAGCTTCGCGGCTTCAAGAACCCGTTCCGGGTTGAGTTCCAGGTTGTGAACCTGGACAAGCTCAACGAGCTGTTCCCGGAAGGTGGCGCTGTCACCGTCGAGTCTCTGGTTGAGAAGGGTGCCGTTCGCAAGAACCAGCCTGTCAAGGTGCTGGGCACCGGCGACATCACCGTCAAGGTTGACGTCACCGCCCACGCTTTCTCCTCCAGCGCAGCTGAGAAGATCGCAGCAGCAGGCGGAACCACCACTGCCCTCTAAAGGGCCTTGGGGCGTTTGCCCGCTGTAAAAAGACTCCCGGCGCGGAGGGCTTCGGCCCCACGCGCCGGGAGTTTTTTCACATGGCGCACACCCCTCGATTGTTCGCATGGCGCATCAAACCGTTAGACTCGGGTGTTGGGTTTCAATGACCCCTTTCGACACCCTTGGACTTTTAACTCAGGAGGACGCTTGCTAAGCGCATTCGGCCGGGCATTTCGTACGCCTGATCTGCGACGCAAGTTGTTGTTCACGCTGGGAATCATCACAATCTTCCGCTTGGGAGCTTTTATCCCCTCGCCTGGTGTGAGCTACCAAAATGTTCAGCAATGTTTGTCAAGCAATCAGGACCAGGGCGGCCTCTACCAGCTCGTCAACCTGTTCAGCGGTGGTGCACTGCTGCAGGTTTCGATCTTTGCCCTGGGGATCATGCCGTACATCACGGCCAGCATCATCGTGCAGCTGCTCCGCGTGGTCATTCCGCGGTTCCAGCAGCTGTATGACGAAGGTGCCTCCGGCCAGTCGAAGCTGACGCAGTACACGCGTTATCTGACCATTGCGCTGGGCCTGCTGAACGCAACCACTTTGGTGTCCCTGGCACGCTCCGGCCAGCTGCTGCCCAACTGCCAGCTGCCGATCATCCCCGACACCAGCATCATCGCCACGATTCTTGTGGTCATCACCTTGACGGCCGGTACGGGCCTCATCATGTGGATGGGCGAACTGGTTACCGAGAAGGGCGTGGGCAACGGCATGTCGCTGCTCATCTTCACCTCCATCGCCGCGGGCTTCCCAACCTCGCTTGGTGCCATCTGGAACTCCAAGGGACCGGGCACCTTCTTCACGGTGTTGGCGATCGGCCTCGTGACCGTCGCACTCGTTGTCTTCGTGGAGCAGTCGCAGCGGCGCATTCCGGTCCAGTATGCCAAGCGCATGATTGGCCGGCGCACCGTGGGCGGCACCAGCACCTACATCCCCATCAAGGTGAACATGGCCGGCGTCGTGCCCGTCATCTTCGCTTCCTCCATGCTCTACCTGCCCGGGCTGATTGCGCAGTTCAACCAGCCGAAGGCCGGAGAGTCCATCGCCCCGTGGGTTGAGTGGATCAACAACAACCTCACCAAGGGCGACCACCCTATCTACATGGCGCTGTACTTCGTCATGATTGTGTTCTTCACCTACTTCTACGTCGCGATCACCTTCAACCCCGAAGAGGTCTCGGACAACATGAAGAAGTACGGCGGGTTCATTCCGGGCATCCGGGCGGGTAAACCGACCGCGGACTACCTGCAGTACGTGCTTTCCAGGATCACCCTCCCCGGCGCCTTTTACCTGGGCTTCGTGGCGTTGATTCCGCTGGTAGCACTCGTCCTGATCAGCGCCAACCAGAACTTCCCGTTCGGTGGCACGTCAATTCTGATCATGGTGGGTGTGGGCCTGGAAACCGTCAAGCAGATTGATGCGCAGCTACAACAACGTCACTACGAAGGGCTTTTGCGATGACGAGAATGCTGATCATTGGACCCCCGGGTTCGGGCAAGGGAACCCAGGCTGAGCGGATTTCCGAGCGCTTGGGCGTAGTCGCCATCTCCACCGGCGACATCTTCCGTGCAAACGTCAAGGGCGAAACCCCGCTGGGCATCGAAGCCAAGAAGTACATGGACGCCGGCGATTTCGTTCCGGACAGCGTCACTAACAAGATGGTCCGTGACCGTCTGAGCGAGAACGACGTCGAGAACGGCTTCCTGCTCGACGGATACCCGCGTACCACCGCCCAGGTGGAATACCTGGACCAGATCCTCGCCGACAAGGAAGAGAAGCTCGACGTCGTGCTTCAGCTGACGGCGGACGACGAGGAACTTGTCAAGCGTTTGCTGGGCCGTGCCAAGGAGACCGGTCGCTCGGATGACAACGAAGGTGTCATCCGCCACCGCCTGGACCTCTACCACGAGCAGACCGAGGCCGTCGTGGCCAAGTATGCCGAACGCGGCATCCTGACCCAGGTCGATGGCATTGGCGGCATCGACGAGGTCACGGATCGCGTCCTGTTGGCCATCGAGGCGGCCAAGGCAGTCTAGTCGCCGCACGATTGTTGAAGGGGTGTGTCCCGCGCCGGAGTGAACTGCTCCCACGCGGGACACGCCCTTTTCTGTTCCCCTTCTGCGGGCCCGGGACCTTGGACAGTTGCCGGGACCGTTTGGGGGCGTTCGGGGCTCCGGTTTCGGGCAGGACCGCCGATGCGGGAAAATAGAGGATCAGAGGGTGGTCTGGTTCCGCAGCCCACCACAAGCAGCACACGACAAGAGGAGACCATGGCGTTCGGCCAGCCCCGCATCGAATACAAGACCAATGAGCAAATGCGCAAGATGCACGAGGCCGGATTGGTCCTCAGCAGAGCGCTCGACGCGGCCGTGGAAGCTGCGAAGCCGGGCGTGACCACGCGTGAGATCGACGCCGTGTTTGCGGCGGTCCTCATCGACGCCGGAGCGAAGTCGAATTTCCTCGGGTACCACGGCTTCCCGGCCACCATCTGTACGTCCGTCAACGAGGAAGTGGTCCACGGAATCCCCGGTGACCGGGTCCTCCAGGACGGGGACATCATTTCGATTGATGGCGGAGCGATCGTTGACGGTTGGCACTCCGACTCCGCGCGGACAGTGATAGTCGGTGCGGCTGATCCTGAAGACCAGCGGCTCTCCGATGTCACCCAGGCCGCCATGTGGCGTGGAATTGCCGCCTTGGCCAAGGGCAAGTTTGCGGGCGACATCGGTAACGCCGTGGACGACTATGTCTCGTCCGTACCGGGAAAGCCGCTGGGCATCCTGGAAGACTACGTGGGCCACGGCATCGGTTCCGAGATGCACATGGCCCCCGATGTGTTGAACTATCGCACCACGCACCGCGGCCCGAAGATCAGGCCGGGACTGTGCCTTGCGATTGAACCCATGCTCGTCCGCGGCGGCATCGAAACAGCGACCCTCGACGACGACTGGACCGTGGTGACCACCGACGGCAAGCGTTCGTGCCAGTGGGAGCATTCGGTTGCCGTCCACGAAAAGGGCATCTGGGTCCTTTCCGCGCCCGACGGCGGTGCAGAGCAGCTGGTGCCGCTCGGCGTCGTGCCCGTTCCGATTCCCTGAACAGACGAGGCTGCCCAACTAGCTCGCATTAGATGTCGTTATGACCCGTCAAAACGACAATAACTGCGAGCTAGTTGGGCAGCGGGATCGCACTCGGCGCGCAGGGCCCTAGCTCTTGAGCTTTGGCTTCACGTCCTTGGTGTAGATGCCATCGAGGGTTGCCTTGAGGTCCGTCATGGTGGCCCTAACGTCGCCCTGCTGCGTGAGGATCTTCGCGGCAGCCTTGGCCATCTCCTGATCGGCGCCGGGCAGGAAGACGCGGGCGTTGTCCTGCACCTTGGTCACGGCGAGCTGGTCCATGGCCGTCTTGATCTGGGGAGTCTTGGCGAGGACCGCCGTCATGTCCGCCGAGACGCGCGTGGGCATGTAGCCGGTCGCAGCGGAGAATGCCGCGGTGTTCTCCGGTTCGGTCATGAACTTCAGGAAGGTGGCGGCCGCGAGCTGGACTTCCTTGCTGACACCGCTGGGAATCCCGAGGCCGGCGCCGCCGGTGGGGCAGACGTTGGTCTCGGCCTTGGGGCCGCCCGGCAGGAAGCCGACGCCGACGTTGAACTTGGCGGACTTCAGTACGCCCAGCAGGTCCCCGGTGGAGGAGATCGTGGTGGACGTGATGCCTGCGGAGAAGTCGTCCGCGGCGTTCTTGGAGGAGACGCCGGCCCACTTGTCTTTGTAGATGGAGTCCTGGGCCCACTGCAGGGCCGTGACGGACTCGGTGGAATCGCAGTTGAAGGTCCAGCCATTGGACCAGCTGCCGCCCCAGCCCCACAGGTTGTTCTGAAGGGTCCAGCCGGCGTATCCGGCGAGGGCCGGGTAGATGTAGGCGTACTTCGCGCCCGAGCTGGCCTGGAGCTTGGGGGCCCACTCGGCGAACTCCTGCCAGGTCTTGGGAGCCCGGTCCGGAAGGCCGGCGGCCTTGAAGTGGTCCTTGTTGTAGTAGAAGAGCGGGGTGGAGCGGCCGTAGGGGAGCGCCCACTGCTTGTTGGCGTATTGGTAGTCCGCTACGAGGGACTTCTGGAAGTCGTCGATTTTGACGTCCAGCTGCTTGATGAGTCCGTCCAACGGAATGATGTTGCCGTTGGTGTAGTAGCGGAACCACCAGACGTCGGAGAGCACTACGAGGCCGGGGAGGGCCGACTTCGCAGCCTGGGAGGTCTGGAACTTCTGGGCGATTTCCTCGTAGTTGGCGCCGGCCGTCACGAGGTTCACCTTGATGTCCGGGAACTTAGCCTGGAACTTGTCGATGATGGATTGCTCGACGGCCTGGGACTGTCCGGGGTGGCTGGTCCAAAAGTCGAACGAGCCGGCCGGCTTGACGCCCGTGAAGTCGATGTCTGAAGGGCTGCTGCTTGCTGCGCTGCCGCTGGTCGACGGACCGCCGCACGCTGCCAGGGCGGCCGCGCCGACTCCAAGTCCGGCGAGCCCCAGGAAGTTTCTACGATCAAGATTCATTGCCATGGTTGGTCCTCTCAAGGATGCAAAAGTGGTGAAGGGGTGTGTGGAAGGTGCGGCGTTGCTAGCCGGTGACGCTGCCCTGGGTGAGCCCGGCAACGATGTAGCGTTGCAGGGCTGCGAAGACCAGGAGGATGGGGATGATCACCAGGACAGCCCCGGCCATCAGGATTCCCCAGCCGGCGCCGTTTCCTTCAGAGTTCTGAAGCAGGGTCAGGCCGACCGGGAGGGTCATGGTTTCAGGCCGGTCCGTGATGATCAGCGGCCAGATGTAGTCGTTCCACTCGCTGACCACGGTGACGAGGGCAACGGTGGCGATGGAGGGGAGGGACACGGGGACAACTACTTGCCACAGCCTGCGCCAGTGGCCCGCGCCGTCGATTTCCGCGGCTTCGAGGATGGACCCCGGGAGCGTCTTGAAATGCTGGCGAAGGAGGAAGGTCCCAAAGGCCGTGCCGAGTCCCGGGAGAATGATTCCCCACAGGGTGTTCTTCCCGCCGATTCCAGCGATCAGGATGTAGTTGGGGAGGATCGACACCTGCGGCGGCACCATCAGGGCCACGAGGATCACCACGAAGATGATGTTCTTGAACGGGAAACGGACAAAAACCAGGGCGTATGCCGTCAGGATGGCCAGGATCACCTTGACCGTGGAACCGACCACGGTGACGATGAGGCTGTTCAGGAAGAACCGCGCGAACGGCACCGTGGTCATGGCCGTGTGGTAGTTCTCCAGGTTCAGGCCCTGCGGCAGGATCTTGAGATCCGTGGTGACGATCTCGCCGGGCTGCTTGAAGGAACTGAGCAACATCCACAACAGGGGCAGGACCACCACGAGCGTGGCCACGATCAGCGGGATATAGCCTCCGGCGAGTGTCTGGACCAGGTTTGCGCGGGAGAACGGCTTGTCGCGCCGCGCTGGGAGGTCCGGACCGGCGTCGGGAGCTTTCAGGGTCCCGACGCCGCTTGCGGGGTTGGGGCTGACGGGAGAGAGCGTGCTCATGAGTAGTGCACCTTCCGTTCGACGAACCGCAACTGGAGCACGGTGATGATGAGCAGGATGGCGAAGAGCACCACCGAGATGGCGGAGGAGTAGCCGGCGCGGTTGTAGGCGCCGAAGGCCTGCAGATAGGCCTCGTAGATCAGCGTGCTGGTGCCGTTGCCCAGCGGCGTCATGATGCGGATCAGGTCAAAGGCCTGCAGCGAGCTGATCATCGTGGTGATCAGCAGGAAGAACGTGGTGGGCGAGAGCAGGGGAACGGAGATGCTCATGAAGCGGCGGAGGCCGTTGGCGCCGTCCAGGGAAGCTGCCTCCATGACGTCTTTCGGGAGCGACTGGAGCCCGGCGAGGTAGACGACGGCGCAGTAGCCCAGGTTCTTCCAGACGTAGACGATGATGACCATCACGAGGGAGAGCTGCGGATCGTTGATCCATTGGGGGCTTTGCTGGCCGATCCCGCGGAGCAGCCATGACAGCACGCCGTATCCGGGGTCGAAGATGAACAGCCACACGAGGCCAACGCCTACGCCGCTGAGGACGTAGGGGGCGAAGACGGCAGATCGCGCAAAGGTGGTGCCTCGGACTTTCGCGTTCAAGGCCAGGGCCACCAGGAGGCCCAACACCATGGAACCGCCGACAGTGACAACGGTGAAGATGAGGGTGGTGCCAAGCACTTGCGGGGCGTCGGAGCTGGTGAAGAAGGTGACGTAGTTGTCGATGCCCACGACGGTGGCTGAGGCGGAGCCCAAGGTCCAGTCAAGGGTCGAGTAATACATGTTGTTGATCAACGGCAGATACGTGAACACCGCGATCAGCGCCAAGTTCGGCAAGGCCAGTGCCAGGAACACAAAGAAGTCTCGTCGGGTTCGGCCGGACCAGCGTCCCCGGCGCTGAGGGGCCGGGACAGTCTGCGCGGTGGCCGCGGGGCTGCCTGTGAGTTGTCTTGTCATGGGAGGTCTCTAACGGTTCGCAGATATCGGGGCGCGCCGGACCCGAACTATTGGGTCAAAGGGGGCGGCTAGTTTTACCTCACCACACGGGAACGCCTGTCAAGTCAAAAAGAGGGCTGTTCGCGGGATTGTTGGACAAGCCTTCTGCGCGTGTTTACTCGATGTTTCGTGGCGGATGGGCGCGTGTTTACATTCGAGGCACGACTACCGTTTGTCCGGAAGGAGGTCCGGCATGCTGTGCTGGCTCAGCGCAGGGGAAAACTGGGTGGCAGGAGCTCGCGGGTGGGGCGGTGGGCGTAATCTGAGTTGCTCAGTGAGGCAATGTAGTGGTCGAGGAAGTCCTGGGCGCGTTCCGGGTAGTCGCTCGTGTCCACGGTGACGATTTCTCCCTTGTCCACAATCGTCCGGCCGGCCACCACCACCCGGGTGATGTCCCGTCCGTCCGCGTTCATGATCAGGGTGCGGACGGGGTCGGCGTGCGGGCCGATGTGGCTGCCGGTCAGGTCCAGGACAAAGTAGTCGGCCTGTGCTCCGGCTGCCAGGCGGCCCAGGTCGGAACGGCCGAGCGATTCGGCCGGGTCCAGGGTGGCGGAGCGAAACAGGTCTGCGGCCTGGGCGCTTGAGCGGTCCCCGGTGAGGGTCTTGGTCATTCCCATCGCCAGGTCCATGGCGCGGATCATGTTGGGCGGGGCAGAGTCGGTGCCCAGTACGATCCGCACTCCGCGCTCGCGGTACGAGTCGTAGTTGTCGAGCATCCCGCCGTAGTGGGCCATGGGGATGGGACACAGCAGGACCGTGGTTCCGGACCCGGCGAGCAGCGCCAGGTCGTCCCCGGTGCCGGCAGCGGCAGGCATGTGTGGGTGCCCGGGAATGGTCCAGGCGTGGGGGATGTAGGTGCGCTCTGCGAGAAAACCGAGATCGGCCAGGTAGGGGAGTGGGCGCCGCCCCGTGCGGGCGATGATGGTTTCGACTTCGAAGAGCCCCTGGGCAGCGTGCAGGCGGACCGGGATCTTGAGCTCATCGGCCGCTTGCCGGGTGAGCCGGAGGGTCTGTTCGGTCTGCGTTTCGATCCGGGCGGGTAGCAGGGCCGTCCTGATCAGACCTTGGGCCCGCCCTTCGTAGTCCCGGGCGAAGCGAACAGCTTGGTCAAGCCCGTCGAGGCCGCGCCGTTCGTCCTCGTGGAGCATCAGCCGCTTGCCGTCCGTATAGGGGACGGCAGCGCGGTAGCTCGGCCCCAGGTAGGCCCGGACGCCAAGGGCTTCCACGGCGGCGGCGGTGGCGGCAAGGTCCTCGTAGTCTTCGCACCATTCGTGGTAGCTCTCGGACGCGATGGGCATGAGTGTGGTGATGCCGTTGCGGACCAATTGCGACAGGGCAAACTCGCGCCGGAACCGTGCCTGCTCCCGGGTGAACACGGCTCCGTGATCCCTCAGGTAGGACTCGGACCAGACGAGGCCCAAGCGCCGGCCGGGATCCGTCCACGAATCGAAGAGGGCGTGGTCGATATCCGCCAGGGCGTTCAAGTCGATGAACCCGGGGGAGACGATTGCCTGCCCGGCGTCGACGTCGATGTCTACTACTCCGGGGTAGTCCCTGCCCACGAAGACAATCGTCCCTCCCTCGTGGACCAGCTCCGCATCGGGCATGATGCAGTGGTCGCCGTCGGCATACCCAATGATGAATGCGGCCTTGATGCGCGTAATCATGGATCTCCTTGAAGCAATTCGGGCGGTCCGGGAGGTCCTAGGAGCCGGTGGGGCGCGGGGGCTTGCCCTCCAAATCGGACGCCTGGTTGTCCAGGATCGCTCCAGCCACCAGCATGGCGTCCTGTGCGGAGCGGTCGCGGATGGCGTCAAAGAGCTCGTCATGGCTATCGTGAGCGGCTTGGGCAGCGCGGTTCAGTCCTTCAGGCGATGTCCACGAACCGTCGATGCTCTCCGCGAGGGAGCCATAGATACCGGCCAGGAGCTGGTTGTGCGCCGCGCCCACCACGGCTCGGTGGAAGTCGATGTCTGCCAGCCGGAATTCGTCTTCGTCGTGGGCTTCCGCCGCGGCGCGGCGTCGATCGAGCGCGTCCTGGAGCTTGTCCAGGTCCTCCTGGTCACGGCGCTGCGCGGCGAGCGCAGCCGCAGGAATGTCAAGGCTGCGGCGGACTTCGATGGCTTCGAGCCGGTCCGCTCCCTGGAGGCCTTTGCGCAAGGCGACTTCTTGTTCGTCCACGGCGGCAACGAAGGTCCCGTCACCTTGCCGTGTCACCAGGAGTCCTGCGTGTACCAAGGCGCGGAGGGCTTCCCGGAGGGGTGCCCGGCTGAGGCCCAAGGCCCTTCCGAGTTCGGGCTCGGGCGGAATACGGTCTCCGAGGCCCCATTCCCCTTCCCGGATCCTCAGGCGGATGTCATCGATCGCATCGTCGACGACGCTGCGCCGGCCATTCACCGTCATGGTGCCCTCCTTGCTCGGCATGCTGTTCGCCGATCCACTTCCGTCAACGAAGCGTCTCACATGAGGCTCGGAAAATCTACTCTTTCGTAAGACGTCTTACGAGTGTATCTTGGCAAACATGACCCAGATCACACACGTGCTACCTGATTCGCGGCCCCTCGGCACCGGCGAACCGCCGGAGACGCGCCTGGGGGTCCAGTTCACCCGCTACCCGGGTTACGAAGGCCGTCGATTGGTGGAATCGCTTCGGGCAGCCTTGGCTGACGGCTTCACCCTCGTGGTGCTCAACAGCATCGCCGCGGAACTTTCCGGCGAAGCGCGTGGGCAACTGGACAAGCCTGGCGAACTGCATGAGCTGGCAGAGGAAGCCCGGCATGCAGGGGTCGAGCTCCAGCTTGGCCTGGGCTGTGCGGGACCGTTCGATGACCCGGCGA
>OUNM010201327.1_pt1 | contig 67899 bp, 54 predicted proteins | sample 1769961 | NCBI WGS metagenome assembly OUNM01 (sample SAMEA3914820, study PRJEB12502) | metagenome | biome: forest; material: soil | place: USA | collected 2012-03-12 | depth 0.3 m
ACTGAAGGACACCATCAACGCCATGGTGGACCAGCTGAACGCCTTCGCCTCTGAAGTGACGCGGGTGGCGCGCGAAGTCGGTACCGAAGGCAAGCTCGGCGGCCAGGCTCAGGTCAAGGGCGTGGCCGGCACGTGGAAAGACCTCACCGACTCGGTGAACTTCATGGCGTCCAACCTGACGGCCCAGGTGCGTAACATCGCCGACGTGACGACCGCCATCGCCAATGGCGAGCTGAAGCGCAAGATTACCGTCGACGTGAAGGGTGAAATCCTTGAACTCAAGGACACCATCAACACCATGGTCGATCAGCTGTCGTCCTTCGCTTCCGAAGTGACGCGGGTGGCCCGCGAGGTCGGTACCGAAGGTAAACTTGGCGGTCAGGCCGACGTGCAGGGCGTCGCCGGGACGTGGAAGGACCTGACCGACTCGGTGAACTCGATGGCTGGTAACCTCACCGGTCAGGTGCGGAACATCGCCGACGTCACCAAGGCCGTGGCTGCCGGTGACCTGTCGAAAAAGATCACCGTCGACGTCAAGGGCGAAATCCTCGAGCTGAAAAACACCGTCAACACCATGGTGGATCAGCTGCGCTCCTTCGCCTCGGAAGTGACGCGGGTCGCCAAGGAAGTCGGCACCGAAGGCAAGCTTGGCGGCCAGGCGCGCGTTGAAGGCGTGTCGGGGACGTGGAAGGACCTGACCGACTCGGTCAACATGATGGCCGACAATCTGACCGGCCAGGTGCGCGGCATCGCCAAGGTCGTGACCTCGGTCGCCAATGGCGAGCTCAAGCGCAAGCTGACCGTGGAAGCCAAGGGCGAAATCGCCGAACTGGCCGACACCATCAATTCGATGATCGACACGCTGGCGACCTTCGCCGACCAGGTGACGACCGTGGCGCGCGAAGTCGGCGTCGAAGGCCAGTTGGGCGGCCAGGCCAAGGTGCCGGGCGCGTCCGGCACCTGGAAGGGCCTGACCGAAAACGTCAATCAGCTCGCCGCCAATCTGACCACCCAGGTGCGCGCCATCGCCGAAGTGGCGACCGCCGTGACCAAGGGCGACCTGACGCGGTCGATCACCGTCGACGCCCAGGGCGAAGTCGCGGTGCTCAAGGACAATATCAATGAGATGATCCGCAACCTGCGTGACACGACGCAGAAGAACACCGAGCAGGACTGGCTGAAGACCAACCTCGCCAAGTTCTCGCGCATGTTGCAAGGCCAGCGCGACCTGACCAATGTCGGACGTATGGTGCTGTCGGAACTGTGCCCCGTGGTCGATGCCCAGCAGGCGGAATTCTACGTTCTGGATAGCCGCGACGAGCCCAAATTGACCTTGCTGGCCAATTTCGCCGCCAATGGCACCGGCGACATCGGCAAGCAGATCGATCTCGGCCAGGGCGTGCTTGGCCAATGCGCGCTGGAAAAGCGCAAGATCGTGCTCAACGATCTGCCCGACGACTACATGGTGACGATTTCCTCGGGCCTCGGTTCGGCGCCGGCGCGCTCGGTCATGGTGCTGCCGCTGATTTTCGAAGGCGAGGCCAAGGGCGTGCTCGAACTGGCCTCATTCGAAGGCTTTAACCCGTCGCACCAGGCCCTGCTCGACCAGCTGACGGAATCGATCGGCATCGTGCTCAACACCATCGAAGCCAATATGCGGACCGAAGACCTGCTGACCCAGTCGCAATCCCTGGCGCAGCAGCTCCAGACCCGCCAGGAGGAACTGCAGGATACCAACGAGGCGCTGCAGGAAAAAGCCCGCCTCCTGGCCGACCAGAACCAGGAAGTCGAACGCAAGAATTCCGAAGTCGAACAGGCCCGTCAGGAACTGGAAGACAAGGCCAAGCAGCTGGCCCTGACCTCGAAATACAAGTCCGAATTCCTCGCCAACATGTCGCACGAACTGCGCACGCCGTTGAATTCGCTGCTCATCCTGTCGGATCAGCTCACCAAGAACCCCGAAGGCAATCTGACACCGAAACAGACCGATTCCGCCAAGACGATCCATTCGTCGGGCACCGACCTTCTGATGCTGATCAACGACATTCTCGACCTGTCGAAGATCGAGTCGGGGACCGTCGTCGTCGAATCCGGCGAGCTGCGTCTCGACGACCTCAACGGCTACGTCAAACGCACCTTCAACCACATGGCGGAATCGAAGAATATCGAGTTCCACGTCGGCTTCGAGTCGCGCCTGCCGCGGTCGATCTTCACCGACGCCAAGCGCCTGCAGCAGATCATTAAAAACCTGCTGTCCAACGCCTTCAAGTTCACCCACCACGGCCAGGTCACCTTGACCGTCGAGCCGGTGATCGGCGGCTGGTCCTCGGACAATGAGGACCTCAACCGCGCGCCCGAAGTCATCGCCTTCTCGGTCACCGATACCGGCATCGGCATCGCTGCCGACAAGCAGATGATCATCTTCGAAGCCTTCCAGCAGGCCGACGGCTCGACGTCGCGCAAGTACGGTGGCACTGGCCTGGGCCTGGCCATTTCGCGCGAACTGGCGCGACTGCTGGGCGGGGAAATCCGCCTGGCCTCGGTCCCAGGCAAGGGTTCGACCTTTACGCTCTTCCTGCCGGCGACCTACGCCCAGCGCTCACGCAAGCTGACCGAAGCCCTGCTGCGTACCGAACTGCCACCGGCAGCCAAGCTACCGATGACCGAGATCGAACTGGCCTCGGCAGTGGCGGCGGAGACGGCACAACTGGGGCCGAAGCTGCTGGCCAACGAGGTCGGCGACGACCGCGCCTTCATTCAGCCGGGCGACCAGATCATGCTGATCGTCGAGAACGATCTGGGCTTCGCGCGCTTCCTGCTCGACGTCTGCCGCGCCAATGGATTCAAGGGTCTGGTGACCTCGCTCGGCGCCTCGGCGCTTACCCTGACCCACGATTTCAAGCCCGACTGCATCCTGCTCGACATCCACCTGCCCGACATGCAGGGCTGGCGCGTGATGGAGCGTCTGAAGAACGACATGCAGACGCGTCACATCCCGATATGCATCATCTCCACCGATGAATCGCGCGACCGGGCCTTAACGTCCGGGGCGCTGACCTTCGTCACCAAGCCGATCCAGAACCACGAGGTGCTGGATCAGTTGATGAAGTCCCTGAACGGGTATCTGCGCCGGCCGGCGCGCAGCGTCATGGTCGTCGAACCCGACGCCCGGCGCCGCGAAGAAATCTGTTCGCCGCTCAAGCTCGGCGGCATCGACGTCGTCACCGTCAATTCGCCGGCCGCGGCGATCAAGCGCCTCAACAAGGAGTCCGTCGACAGCATCCTGCTCAGTGCCGACGCCCCCGACATCATCACCCATCTCTTGCGTCAGGGCGAAAAAGACGATGTCCTGACGGCGCGCATGCCGGTCATCCTGTTCGGCGAAACCCCGCCCAACAATGCCGAGACGCGGCGGCTGGCGTCGCTGCATCCGGTCAGCGCGGTGCAGTCGGCCGACCGCCTGCTCGATGTGTTGACGCTGCGTCTGCACCGCCGCGTCGACAGCCTGCCCGACGCCGCCCAGGCGCGCCTGTTCGACTTGCATCAATCGAACAAGCCGCTGGTCGGCAAGAAGGTGCTGATCGTCGACGACGACGCCCGCAACATCTTCGCCCTGACCAGCGTGCTCGAGGAGCACGAGATGGACATCGTCTCGGCCGATAACGGCCGCGAAGCCATCAACATCCTGATGGAAACGCCCGACATCGACATCGTCCTGATGGACATCATGATGCCCGAGATGGACGGCATGGAAACCATCCAGGAAATCCGCAAGGTGTCGCAGCTGAAGAACCTGCCGATCGTCGCCGTCACCGCCAAGGCGATGAAGGGCGACCGCGAAAAATGCATCGAGGCCGGCGCCTGGGACTATCTGTCCAAGCCCGTCGACAGCGAGCAGATGATCTCGGTGCTGCGGGCGTGGTTGCACCGCTGATGATCATATCCCCCGCCGCACCCGAACATATCCTTCTCGTCGACGACCGGCCGGCCAACCTGCTCGTCTACAACACCATCCTGGAGGAGCTGGGTCAGGTTCTGGTGTCCGCAACGTCGGGTGAAGAGGCGCTGAAGCTCGTGCTCAAGCACGACTTCGCCGTCATCCTGCTCGACGTCAACATGCCGACGATGAACGGCTTCGAGACAGCATCGCTGATCCGCAAGCGCAAGAAATCGGCGACGACGCCGATCATCTTCCTGACGGCCTTCACCGACGAGATGAACATCATCCAGGGCTATGCCAGCGGCGCCGTCGACTTCATGCCGACACCCGTCGTGCCCGAGGTGCTGAAGGCCAAGATCCGCGTCTTTATCGAGTTGTCGCAGATGCGCCGCCAGGCTGCCCTGCAAGCTGAGGAACGCGTGCGCCGCGAGGCCGCTGAGGCCGCGGCACGGACTTCGGCCTTCCTGGCGCGGGCGAGTGCGGCGCTCGCGCGGGTGCAGACGCGCGACGATTTCATGGCGACCCTGGCGCGCCTGCCGTTGCCGGACATCGCCCATAGCGCGGCCGTCTATCTGCGGCATGGCAATCAGCTCCAGGCGACCGATTGGGCCGTCGCTGACGGCGGCCGTGAACCCGACGATGTCCTGCCCGACCAGCTCGAAGCCGGGGTCAACCGCACCCTGGTGGAAGGCCGAGCCAATGTGCATCACCTGAAGGACGGCGATCATATTCATTACCTGCCTTTGCCCGTTCAGGGGCAGGCGGAGGGCGTGCTCGTCCTGGTCACCGAGGATGAGACGACGGGCGCCAGTCCCTTGACCATCGACCTGCTCGGTCGCGCGGCCAGCGCGCTTGAAAACATCATGCTGATGGAGCAGATTCGCGAAGCCGACCGCCGCAAGGACGAATTCCTCGGCATGCTGGCGCACGAACTGCGTAATCCTTTGGGGCCGATCTATAATTGCCTGCAGCTGCAGAAGATCATGCCGCCCGGTGACCCGCGCGGTGCCTCGATCCGCGAGACCATGGACCGTCAGGTGCGCCATATGAGCCGGCTGATCGATGACCTGCTCGATGCCACGCGTCTCGCTCATGGCAAGATTCTGTTGCGCAGTGAGCGCTGCGACCTCGTCGATATTGTCCGCCAGACAGCCGAAGATTACCGCAGCATCGTCGATGCCAGCGGCCTCAGCCTCAAGCTCGAATTGCCACGCCGGCCGGTGTGGATCGACGGCGATCCGACCCGTCTTTTGCAGGTCGTGGGCAATCTGCTGCACAACGCCAACAAGTTCAGCCACCCGGGCGGCGAAGTTCGCGTATCTCTTCAGGTCGACGGACCGCTGGCCCGTATCAAGGTGTCTGACCAGGGCATCGGCATCGAGCCGGCCATGCTGGGTCACATCTTCGACGTCTTCCGCCAAGCCGAGCAGGGGCTCGACCGCTCACGCGGCGGCCTGGGCCTCGGTCTGGCGCTGGTCCGTGGCCTTGCCGAACTCCATGGCGGCCACGTCGAGGCCTCAAGCCGCGGCGTCAATCGCGGCGCCGAGTTCAGCGTCTGGCTGCCACTGGCCGAAGCCGCCGCCAAGCCGCTCAAGGACGATACGCAGTCGATATCCCCGGCCGCCCCGCTACGCATTCTGCTGATCGAGGACAATGTCGATGCCGCCGAGAGCGCGCGCATGCTGCTGAGCCATCAGGGGCACGCCGTCGATATCGCCTTCGACGCCGAAAGCGGGCTGTCCAAGGCGCGCGATATGATCCCCGATGTCATCCTGTGCGACATCGGCCTGCCCGGTATGGACGGCTATCAGATCATCCGCCGCATCCGTGAGGACAAGCGCCTGTCGCCTGTCTACGCCATCGCCCTGACCGGTTATGGCCGCGAAGCCGACAAGGACCTGGCCGTCGCCTCGGGCTTCGACCTGCACCTGACCAAGCCGATCGACTGGCCGACCCTGGCCTCGACCCTGAGTCGCGCCGGCGGCCGCCCCGCCGAGGCCCGCGCCATCGCGTGAGACCTGGTTATGAGTGGCGACGTCATCCCGGAGGAATGCCGGCAGTTCCTTGTGCAGACCATCGACACCATCGCCCAGTGGGAGGCCTTATTGCTGTTGCGCTCCGAACCGGAGCGGTTGTGGGACGTGCCGACCCTGGCGCAACAGCTTTATGTCGAGGAAGGCGAGACGGCGGCAGTGTTGAAGGTGCTGGCGCAACGGCGGCTGCTCGAAGCGGTGAAGTCCGACACCAGCGTGGCGTACCGCTATCAGATCGCCGACGCTCAACACGCGGCCTGCGTCGACCGCCTGGCCGACCTCTATCGGCAACACTTGATTCCAGTGACCAAGATCATTCACGCCAAGGCGAGCGACCGAGCCAGCGCCTTCGCCAATGCCTTCCGTTTGAGAAAGGACTGACAAGATGATGGCGGGTATCATCTACAGCCTGTGCGCCGTGACCTCGCTGGTCTGTGCAGTGCTATTGCTGGCGGCGTGGTGGCGCAGCCGGTATCGCCTTCTGCTGTGGAGCGGCATCTGTTTCGCCGGCCTGGCCATCAGCAACGCCGTGCTGGTGATCGACAAGCTGCTGACCCCGCCGGAGGTCGATTTATCCATGTGGCGTTACACCATTACCTTGATTTCCATGGTTTTTCTTCTCTACGGCCTGATCTGGAATGCGGAGTAAACGATGACCAACGGGGTCTTTCTCGGCGCCATCGCCATGGCTGCTTTCGCTATCAGCCTGATCTTCGCCCGGCTGTGGGTGCGGACGCGCGACCGTTTCTTCCTGTTCTTTGCCGCGGCATTCGCCGTCATGGGACTCGGACGCATCGCCTATGCCACCGTCCCTCACGCCAGCGATCACAGCCCGATCATCTCCAGCCTGCAACTGCTGGCCTTCGTCATCATCATCGTCGGCATTATCGACAAGAACCGGTCCCTGCCGCGCAAGGCCTGACCGGTGGCTTGCCGGTTCTTTATGCGGGACGCTGCTGCCGCCATATCGAACTTATCGACGTCGTGACAGCGGTGGGACATGAGCTTTTACCGCCCTCATCTGAAGGCCGTCGCCGGCGCTATCCTGGCGTCGCTCGTGTTGAGCGGATGCACCGCCAATCCGCCGGAAAGCGCGGCGGTGACGGATGTGCGCGGCCATTTGCCAGATCTGCGGTTTCACCTCACCGACGACAACGGTCAAACCGTTGACGAAACCGCGTTTCGCGGCGAGCCGACCCTACTCTATTTCGGCTATAGCGGTTGCGGCAATCAGTGCCCGCTGACCCTGGCGCGATTGACGCGAGTGGCGCGGGCCGCGCATTTCCGTGTCCTGTTCGTCTCGGTCGATCCACTGGATGGTCCGGCGGTTTTGCACGCCTTCATTAGCCATTACGCGCCGCTCGACATTCACGGCCTGAGCGGTTCGCCTTCAGCCATTACCGACATCGCCCGGCGCTATCGTGCCGCCGATCGTGTGCCCGATCACGCTACGGCCCTTTATGTTTTTGACGCCCGCGGCCGGGCGCGGATGCTGATCACCCCGCAGGTTGACGACCGCGACCTCGTCACCGCTGTGCGCGAGGCCGGCGATGTTTGAGGCCCTGATCCCGTGGGAACCGTCGCTACTGATCCCGCTGTGCTTGATCGTCGCAGCCGTCGTCTATGCGCGTGGATCGGCGGGCGATGCCCGCTGGCGCCAGGTCTGTTTCTGGAGCGGCCTTTTCGGCTACTACACCGCCCTGTTTACCCAATTTGACTACGCCGCCGAACATCTGTTTTTCGTGCATCGCCTGCAGCACAGCCTCATCCATCACATGGCGCCATTTTTGATTGCCCTGTCGCAGCCAAGCAGGGCTTTGATAGCTGGATTGCCGCCATCCTTACGAGGGTGGACTGGACGGTTGAAGGCGCTTTCCTGGCTCAATCGGCCTGTGGTCGCCGTTTGCCTGTTCTGCGCCCTGATCGCCATCTTCCTGATCCCGAGCGTGCACTTTTACGCCATGCTCGATGTGCGGCTGTACAAGCTGATGAACGCCTTGATGGTCATCAATGGGCTTATGTTCTGGACGCTCATGCTTAATGGGGCACTCAGCCCAGCGGTGCGCATCGTCATGATGCTGGCCATCGTGCCGCCGCAGATCGTCATCGGCTTCCTGCTGGTCATGGCCGGTCGCGACCTCTATCCGCTCTACGATCTCTGCGGCCGGACCGGCGGCTTTGATGCGGTGACCGATCAGACGCTGGGCGGGGCCGTCATCTGGTTGTCGGCGATGATGATGAGCGGGCTGGGCATCGTTGTCGTCGTGGCGCGCGGGAGTTTTACGGCCCGGAGACCTTCAGGAAGCCCCGCATATCCGCCACCTTCCGTTCGCTGACCGGCGGGGCGGAATTGCCCCAGCTTTGGCGGATATAGGTCAGGACGTCGGCGACCTGACGGTCGGTCAGTTGCGCAAACGCCGGCATGTGCTGCTGCGCCGGGCCTGCTGCCGTCTTTGGCGTCACCGCGCCTTCGAGCACCAGGCGCGTCTGCGACATCGGGTCCTGCGACAGTACGATGGCATTGTCGGCCAGGCGCGGATATTTGCCGGGCGTACCTTGGCCATCGACGCCGTGACAGCCGGCGCAATCCTGAGCGTAGATCCCGGCCCCCGGCATTTCGAACACCTCCGGCAGCGGCGCGGCCACCTTCGACGTTTCGCCATGCGCCGGCAGGGTCTTGATGTAACGGGCGATGGCGTCGCGATCGCTGGGCGTCATGTATTGGCCGGAGTTTTCGACCAGTTGCTCCATCGATCCGAAGGCTGCGCCGCCATGGGCGTGGCCGCTACCAAGGAACTGGGCGATATCGGCTTGCGACCAGCGGCCAAGGCCCGAGGCCGGGTCGGCCGTCAGGTTGGCGGCGTACCATTTGTCGACGTCCGAGCCCGAGGCGAAGAGAGGCGAGGAGCGGTCGCTGGCGCGTTCCTCATAGGCGAGGCCGCGCGGCGTATGGCACGCGCCGCAATGGGCGACGGTTTCGACGAGATAGGCGCCGCGGTTCCATTGTGCATCCATTTGCGGCTGCGGCTGGAAATCGCCGCCGTGGCGGAAGACGAGGTTCCAGAACATCAACCCCCAACGCTGGTTGAACGGGAAGATGAGGCTCGTTTTCGGGCCCAAGGCGTGAACCGGCTTCACCTCGTGCATCAGGTAGCCATAGAGGGCCGCGACATCGGCATCGCTCATGCGGGCAAAAGAGGGATAAGGCATGGCCGGATAGAGGTGGTGGCCGTCACGGGCGATGCCTTGCTTCAGCGCGCGGCGAAAATCGGCCTCGCTATAGCGGCCGATGCCGAAGTCGGGATCCGGGGTGATATTGGTGCCGTAGATGACGCCGATCGGCGCGTGCAGCGGAAAGCCGCCGGCGAAGTCCTGTCTGCCCGGCGCCGAATGGCACGACACGCAGTCGCCCAGCTTGGCGACGTATTCGCCCTGGCTCATGCCAGGCGGCGGCGGGCCTGCCGGCGCTTCGGTTTGGGTAAGGCACGGTGGCGTGCCGGCGATGGCGATGCCCGTGATCAGGATGGCGACAGCGAACAGGGCGGCTTCCATCATGCCGGTCATGGCCAGGAAGCGCGTGCGGCCTTCGCCGGTGTCGACCGCGTGGCCGGGCTTTTCGCCGCGGGTCTTGCGCCATTGCCGCCACGCTGTGACACCCGACAGGGCGGTGACGGCTATCGCGATCAGGCTGACAACGACGAGTACCGGTTGGGTCAGCGGCTGACGGTAGCCGCCGCCCGACAGCAGCTCACCGATCGTCATCTGCGCCACCCAGGCGACCGGCGCCCCGAACAGGGGCAGGACCAGCGACCATGGACGGACGGCAAAGCGTTGCGGGGCGGGGTGATCGGCGGCCATGTCTATCTCCCGAGCACGTAGGGCGAGAGGTAGAGGCTTGAGAAGACGAAGATCCACACGGCGTCAACGAAGTGCCAGTAGAGCCCGCCGATGGTCACGGCGGTGTACTTGTCCTTGTTGAAATAGCCGAGCGCCGTCCACACCCACAGCACGCTCAGCACGATCAGGCCGACGACGACGTGCAGCATGTGAAAGCCGGTAATGGTGAAGAATAGCGAGCCATAGAGGTGAGTGTCCCAATGATAGGGCTTGTCGGCATATTCCTTGAGCTGGATGGCGACGAAGGTGGCGCCGAAGACGATCGCCGCCGCCATCGGCACAAGGGCCAGTTTGACGCGGTTTCGCTTCAGGCACAGCTCACCCAGCCATACCCACACAGAACTGGAGAGCAGGATGACGGTATTGATGCCGGGCAGGACGAGCTCAGGCAGGCCGTCGGGTGGCCACGCCGTGCGCTTTTGGAAATAGAGATAGAAATAGCTGAGCAGCAGATAGCCGAACAGCGAACCTTCGGTGAGGATCAGCGTCCAGACGCCCCACCACGCCGACGAGGTGGGGCCTGAGCCATTGACGGGCAGGGGCTTGGTGAGGGGCAGCGTCTCAGCCACGGCGCACCCCCGGCTTTTGCGGCCACAGCCACCAGGCAATCGAAGCGCCGACGCCTGCGGCCGCGACGGCCGTCAGCCAGACGACGTGCAGGGCCAGGCCGGTAAACACCAAAGCCGCGAACAGGCCCAGTGACAGCGGCGACAGGGTGTCGTCGGGCATCTTGACGATGGCCACCGGTTCAGCGTCGAAGGCCGAGGTCGCCAGCGCCTCGCGCCCATCGGCCAGCAAATAGCCTTCGTCGAGCGTCGAACGGTCGCCATCGGGCGCGAAGCGGTCTTCCCACAGCGGATGGCGGCTGGCGATCACCGGCAGGACGGCGAAATTGTAAGGCGGTGGCGGCGAGGTCGTGGCCCACTCCAGCGTCGGCGCGTCCCATGGATTTTCCGGGGCTTTGCGACCGCGATACAGGCTCCAGACGATGTCGATCAGGAACAGCAGCATGCCGCCGGCAAACAGAAAGGCGCCGGCGGAGATGATCAGATTGGTCGTCGACCATCCCATGTCCGGCGCATAGGTGTACACGCGCCGCGGCATGCCCATTAGCCCCAGGATATGCATCGGGAAAAAGCAGATATTGAAGCCGATGAACAACACCCCGAACGCCACCTGGCCGAGGCGCTCATTGGTCATCTTTCCCGTCATCTTGGGGAACCAGTAGTAGAGCCCGCCCAGCACCGGAAAGACGTTGATGCCCAACAGGACGTAGTGCAGGTGGGCGACGACGAAATAGGTGTCGGTCAACTGCCAGTCGAGCGACACCGCCGCCGTCATGACCCCCGACACGCCGCCGATGACGAACAGCAGGACAAAGCCGGCGAAGAACAGGAACGGCACCTTGAACACCGGCTTGCCCGTCCAGATGGTGGCCAGCCAGGCGAAGACCGCAACGGCCGATGGGATCGAGATGATCAGGCTGGCGGCGCCGAACAGCGACAGGGCGATCGTCGGCAGGCCGGTGGCGAACATGTGGTGCACCCAGACCTCAAAGCCGATCAGCATGGTCGACATGGTCGCCAGGGCGACGGCGGTATAACCAACCAGCGGCCGCCGGCAGAAGGTCGGCAGGGCGTCGGAGACGATGCCCATGGCTGGCAGGACGACGACATAGACCCAGGGATGGGCGAAGATCCAGAACAGGTGCTGCCACATCAGGGCCTGACCACCTTCGCGCATGTCGAAAAAGTGCGTGCCGGCATTGCGGTCGAGCCACAGCAGGAAGAAGGCGAGGCTGACCGACGGCACCACCATCAGATTGGCGACGGAGGCCGTCAACGTCCCCCACACCAGGATCGGCACGCGGTTGATCGACATGCCAGGCGCGCGCATGCGAAACAGGGTGACGACGAAGTTGGCGGCGCCGACCGAGGTCGAGATGCCGAGCAGCACCATGCCGAGCGCATAGCAGTCGATGTTCGGCCCGGTGGCGAACGGCGCTGCCGACAGGGGCACATAGTTGAACCAGCCGGCGTCGGGCGCCTGGCCCAACGGAAAGCTGGCATAGAGGAAGATTCCGGAAAACAAGAATAACCAAAAGCTGAGCGCGTTCAGACGTGGAAAGGCCATGTCGCGGGCGCCCAGCATCAACGGCCACAAATAGTTCGAGAAACCGGTGAGGATCGGCGAGGCGTACAAAAAGATCATCGTCACGCCGTGCATGGTGAAGATCTGATTGTATTGCTCGGGCGTCAGCACGTGCATATCGGGCCGCGCCAGCTGCACGCGCAGGATCAGCGCCTCGACCCCGCCGATCAGCAGGAAGAGAAAGGCGAGGACAATGTAGCGAATGCCGATTTCCTTGTGGTCGACGCTGGACAGCCAACCGATAAAGCCGGGCCTGGTCTCCCATATTTCGTGCAGGCGCTTTTCCGCCGCCGAGCCTTGCGGTACGCGCCCGACCTTCGGCACGCGCGTCTGGGTCTCGATGTGGCGGTCGATGTGGGAGGTTGCGCGCGCCATCACTTCAAGGTCCCGAGATAAGCATCGAGTTGCGCCTGATCGGCGGCCGACAGAGTCGTTTCTGGCATGTTGACGCCGGGCTTGACGCTTTGCGGATGGGCGACCCACAGGGCGAGGTTTTGCGGGGTATTGTCGAGCGTGCCGGCGGCAAGTTGGCGCCGAGACATCAGGTGCGTCAGGTCAGGCGCGTGGATGCCGTTAGCTGCCGTGCCGCGCACGGTGTGGCAACTGCCGCAATTGGCGACGAACAGGGCCTCGCCCGGGTCGCCGGTCGACACGGCGGGGGCGGCCTGGGCTGCGCGCCAGCGCGCAAAATCAGCCGGGCTCTGCGCCACCACCTCGAACGCCATATGGGCGTGCTGCAGGCCGCAGAACTGGGTGCATTGGCCGCGATAGACGCCGGGTGTGTCGGCCTGAAGCCATTGGTGATTGGCGCGGCCAGGGATCATCTGGGTTTTGCCGGCCAGTTGCGGCACCCAGAAGGCGTGGATGACGTCGGCCGTGGCCAGGTCGATGCGCACGGGTACGCCGGTCGGGATGTGAATCTCGTTGGCCGTGGTGAAATCGCCGTAATTGGCGGCCCACCACCAGTCATAGCCGGTGACCTTGATGGTCAGGGCCGGGGTTGTCGGGGGCTCGGCGACGGCGTTGAGCGCAATGACCGCGTGCACCGCCATGGCGATCAACGCGACGCTCGAAATCCCGGTGCCGACATAAATCCACATCAGGCCGCGACCGTCATGCGCCATAAGCTCGGTGCCCGGTGGGCGCCGCCGCACCAGAGCGGCCACCAGCAGCCCTGCGACGATGAGGCAAACGAGACAAACGATCGCCGTGAAGGTCCAGTCGAGCCACAGGGTCGGCCCGGCGGCCGGCCCATGGCTTTGCGTGAAGTAGTTGAGCGGCGCCTGCCCCATGGCCGCCTCTTATTGCAGCGCATAGGCGATAAGCTGGTCGCCCTTGGGGGTCTTCATGAAGTGATGACCGCCGGCCATGATCACCAGGTATTCCTTGCCATTCTGGCTATAAAGCATGGGTGTCGCCTGGCCGCCGGCCGGCAGCACGTCCGACCACACGGTGCGTCCGGTCTTGATGTCGATGGCCCGGATCAGGTTGTCTGACGCCGCGGCGATGAAGATCAGCCCGCCGGCGGTGATCGCAGCGCCTCCATTGTTGGGCGTACCGATATCGATATTGACCATCATCGGGAGACCGAACGGTCCATTGGCACGCGCCGTGCCGAACGGACGATCCCACAGGGTCTGGCCGGTCTTCAGGTCGACGGCCCGGATCCAGCCATAGGGCGGCTGCTTGCACAACATCTGCGTCACCGGCATCTGCCAGCCAGCGTTGACGATATCGGCATAGGGCGTGCCTTCCTGGGCGCCCAGATCCTCATTGGGCGAGGTCTTGGTCGCTTTGGGGTCGCCCAGACCATAGATGCCCTGCTTGTCAGCATCGGCACGGCTGATCAGCTTGTCATAATTCGGCATGTCGTTGTAGTTGGCGATCATCACGCCGCGCTTGGGGTCGACGGCGACCGAGCCCCAATCCGAACCACCATTGTAGCCCGGATATTCGATGAAGCGCTTGTTGAGCGTCGGCGGCGTGAAGAAGCCCTTATAGGACGCCATGCGGAACTGGATGCGGCAGATCATCTGATCGATCGGCGACATGCCCCACATGTCGCTTTCCTTCAGATCGGGTTTGCGCAGAGTGGCGAAACCGGAAACGACCTGGACAGGCGACCGCTCGCCGGGCTCAACGCCGCCGCCGGGAGCCGAGATCGTCTTCACCGGCGTCAGGGGCTGGCCGGTGCGGCGATCGAGAATGTAGATTTCGCCGGTCTTCGACGGCAGGATGATCGCCGGCACGGTGCCGTTGGCGGTCGGATAGTCGATCAAGGTCGGTTGCGAGCCCAGATCGTAATCCCAGACGTCGTTCTTCACTGTCTGGAACACCCAGCGCGGCTTGCCGGTATGGACGTCGAGCGCGACGAGGGCCGACGACACCTGTTTCTCCGCCGGGCGGCGCAGGCTGGAATAGTAGTCGGCGGCCGAATTGCCCTGGGGCAGATAGACCAGGCCCAGCTGTTCGTCGCCGGTCGCCGCCGTCCACATATTGGGCGTCCCGCGGGTATAGGTCTGGCCCGCCGGCGGGATGGTATTGATATCCGGGCGCATGACATCCCAGACGAATTTCAGCTCACCGGTGACCGCGTCATAGCCGTGAATGGCACCGGTCGGCGCCCAGCGGTATTGGCCGTCCTGGACCTGATGGCCGGTGACAACGACGCCCTGGACGACGACGGGCGGGGCGTCGATGGCGACCATGCCGGGGATAACCGGGCCCATATTGTCGGTGATATTGACCGAACCGTTTTGACCGAAGCCCGGACACAGCTTGCCGGTCGCCGCATCGGCCTCGAGCAAGCGGCCGTCGAGCGTGCCCCAGATGATGCGCGCGGCGCACGGCTCAGCCGGCTGAGCCGTCGGCACCTTGTAATAGGTCAGGCCGCGGCACGAGGCGGTGTAGGGGATGTATTTCTTGTCGACCTTGGGGTCATAGGCCCACTTTTCGCGGCCAGTGGCCGCGTCCAGCGCATAGGCCTTGTCCATGCCCGAGCAGCCATAGATAGTGTCGCCAATCTTCAGCGGCGTTGTCTCAGCGCCGAACTTGCCCGGCCGTTCGCTAGCCAATTCGCCCGTGTGATAGGTCCAGACGCGCTTGAGATTGCCGACGGTTTCGAGATTGATCTGGCTGAGGTCGGAATAGCGTTGCTCCGACGGACCGCCGCCATAGACCGCCCAATCGGTCGAGGCCGGGGCGTTGCTGTCGAAATTGACGCTGGCCACCTGGTCGGGGACGGGCGACAAAATCTTGTCGCCGTCGGCGATGCTGACCGCGCCGCCGAGGACGAGGGCGAAAATCGCCAGAAGGGCAAAGCCACCGGCGCGCACGCGGCGACCGCCGCTGCTATCGAGGCCGGGAATGATGAGAAGCAACCAGATCAACAGCACGGTGGGCGCAACCAGGCGCGGCACCAGGGCCCAGCCATTCAGGCCGCTCTCGCAGAGGGCCCAGATGGCGGTGATGGCATAGGTGACGATATAGACCCAGGCGCCGCCCATCTCGCCTTGGCAGATCCATACGCCCGACACGGTCAGCGCCAGACCGGCCAGGCCATAGTACCAGCTGCCGCCGACGACGATCAGCCAGATGCCGCCGATCAGCAGGACGATGCCGATAAGACAGAGAACGAAACCCAGCAGGACGGTTCCCCAACCGGCCTTGTCGAGCACTTGGCGCAAACGTGCCATGGGGACCTCCGCAAACTACGCGTTTTGGAGAACCTTCATAGGCGCAAAGATGGCTAAGGCGCCGGGGGTAAAAGGGTCCAGCTTGTAAAATCTGGGTAAGGGCTGCGTTAGATTACTTGTATTTGTAGAGGGTCAGCTTCTGGATTGAGAAGCCGTCGCCGGGCAGATGCAGATGCCGGCCTTCGAGCGTCTCATCGCCATTGAGCCAACGTCCGGGTGTCCATGCGCCGTTGACGTACTGGCCTTCGACGTCCTTCTCTATGCCGACGGCCATGTGGGGGTCGGCCGCATCCTCGAAGGTCAGGGTCACGCCCTGGCCGGCGACGAGGAATTCATTGTCGCCGGTCTGGATGATCAGCCCGCCATTATTGGCGATGTCGCGCTTCGGTTCGGGCGCATTCTTGTCGTCATAGGTCGCGGTAAAACGATAACCGCCCAGCTCGAACACGGTGGGATGCTCGGACGCAACGCCGTCATAGGAGACATCGGCTTTAAAGCCGCGCATCCGGCCCGTGCCTTGCGCCGCCAGGGCCTGCGGCATTATCTGGTGTAAAACCGCATAGGCCGAGGTCAGGTTGGCGCTATTGTCGGGCTTGAGTTTGTCGATGGCGAACGGCGAAAAGCTCATCGAATCGAGCTCGCCGATGGCATAAAACGCGTTGGCGCCGCCATCGTCGCGGCCGGCCTGATTATCTTCCGGCGAAAAGAACGGATTGTCCGGGCGTTTGAACTTGGCGGCCCAGTCCTTGAAGTTCGGGAAGTACATGTCGATGCTGATCATGTCGATGTCGGGGCCGCCGGCCTTCCAGACGTCGAACAGGTGGGGCAGGGGCCCGGCCGACGGATATTCGCCGGGCGCCTTGCCGGGGCGGTTGAGCGCCACATTGACGTACATCGGCAGCCCATAGGCCGCCTTGCCGGCACGGGTCAGGTCGTTGGCGAAGACGGCGAAATACCAGGCCTGAAAGACTTCCTGCGCCGGGATGCTGGTGCCGAAGACCTCGGCCCAGGTGCCGGTCGTCCTGAAACCCTGCGCCGCCCACAGATCCTTGACGTAGGGGTTGAGGCTGTCGCGATGCGCCGCCAGATAGGCCATCAGGACGGGCGGTACCGGGCCGCTCCACGCCGTTTGCGCCTGCGGGCCGTAGTCGCGCACGACCGGCAGCATGCCGATCTCGTTTTCGACCTGGACCAGGACAACTGTGCGTGCCGTGTCGGTGGCTTTCAGGTGCGCCATCAAAGCCGAAAACGCCAACTGATCGGCCTTCAGCGTATCGGGATCGAAGGGGCTTAAGATATCCTGCGGCTGGCCCTTGTCGTCCTGCGCCTTCGCGTAAAGCTGGTAGTTGCGTTTGACGAAGGCCGGCGCATAGGTCGACATCGAATTCTTCCACGCCCCGAACCACAGCAGCACGACGTGCATGTTGTTGGCGCGCGCCTGCTTGATCAGGCTGTCGGCGACCGTGAAGTCGAAATGGCCCTGTTCGGGCTCGATCTGATCCCATTCCACCGGGGCGATGACAGTGTTCAGCCCGACCGCCTTCAGGCCTGGCCACAGGTGCGACAGATAGTCGGCGCTGGAGGCCGCCGAATTGCTGAGCTCACCCCCCAGCACCAGGAACGGCTTGCCGTCGACCACTAGTTGCTGGGTCGTCCCGTGTGCCACCAGGTGCGGGATGTCTGCCGGCGCGCGTTCAGCGGCCTGAACCTGGAATGCCAGGCTTAAAGCTATAGCGACACCGCATCCGCCCCAAACCGCACGTTTTCCCATGGCCGCTTCCCCCGCAAAGACGTCTTTCGTCAAGCAGTTGTCGCAGATCAGCCGGCTGTCAAGAGAGCGGCGATTACACCGTCTGCAGATCGACCGGCTTGATGCCCGGGAAGACGCTGTCGAGCGCCTCGCCGTTAAGGCCATAGAGCGGGCGGATGATACCGCCGACCAGGGCACGGTAGTCGGTCAGCACCGGCAAGTCGCGGTTCTGGAACAGGGTGTCCTGAGCGATCTTGACCTGGGGTCCGAGCATCTTGCCGCCCTTCACGCTGCCACCCATGACCCAATAGACGCTGCCGTGGCCGTGGTCGGTGCCCTTGTCGCCGTTTTCGCGGAAGGTGCGGCCGAATTCCGAAACGACGACGACCGTGGTGCGGTTCCAGTCGGCGCCGCTGGCCTTGGCGAAGCTGGCGAGGCCCTTGCCGAGATCGGCGATTTTCGAGGCCAACTGGCCGTCGGCATTACCCTGATTGACGTGGGTGTCCCAACCGCCGACATCGAGGAAGGCCAGATTATAGCCGGTACGCATCAATTCGGCCATGCGTTGGGCCTGCAGCGAAAAGCCGGTGGCGTCGACGGCGCCGCGGGAGGCCGCGGTCATCTCCTCCTGCATGGCGGTATAGGCCTGCTGGCGCACCGAAAAGCCGGTCTGCACGCCGACCAGAGGCGCAATCTGCGCCGCCTGCGGGTTCTGGTACATCGACTCGATCAGGCCTTGCTGACGATCGTCGAAGGCCGGCTTGCCGATCGAATTGACGGCCAGGTTGGGGATCGGCGCGTCGCCGCCGCGGAAGATGATCGGCACGTCCTGGCTGAAGGAAATTGGCCGGGCATTGGCCCCCAGCGCCACAGCCATGCGGCCGAGGAAGCCCGAATTGTAGTTGCGCGAGCCGCCGATCGGCTGGCCGAGCTCGATACTGTCCTGGGTCTCGAAGTGGCTGCGGCTGGTGTCGTCGGTGCCGGCGAACGGCACGAAGGCGACCTGGTTGGCCTGCCACAGCGGATAGATGCTGTCGGCCAGGGCCGGGTGCAGGCTCCAGTCGGCATCGAGCGGCAGGGCGGCCTTGGCATTGTTCGGATCTGGCCTGGCGATCGAGATGGTCGGGCGCGACTGATAATAAAAGTCGCTGCTGGTCGGGATTACGATCGAGGTGGCGTCATAGGCACCGCGCAGGAAGACGACCATGAAGCGCGTGCCGGTGTCGGGTGCGGCGATGGCCTGGCCGGTGACGCTGAGGCCGGTGGCGGTGACGGCGGAAAAGCCGGCGCCGAGCTGAAGCAGAGATCTGCGGGAAATCATGACTTACCTCCCCATAAAATCGGGTGATGCGAGGAACAAGGTATTCCACTCATTAGGCGCCTTGGCCTGGGCCAGCGCCGATTGGGTCGGCGCGGCGAGATCGATGTCGAAGCGTGCGCGCGTGACGCTCGACTGCAGGGCGGGCAGGGTGGTCTCGATGGGGGCGGTGACGCCATCGGGCTTGAACAGGCTGTTATAGCCGTAGCCGATCGAGCGGGCGATCTCGAAGCGCTGCTCGATCTGGCCCGGGCCGTTCCAGAAGTTCCGCGTCAACGGATAGCCGTCGGGCGTGACGTGGGCATAGACGGGCTCGCCCAACTGGCTGATCCAGCCCACGACCGGCTTCGGATTGAGCAGGCTTCTGTCGTCATAGGCCAGGCGCATGCTGGAGATGATGTAGTGCTCGGGATCCTTGAGCAGGGGCGTTTTCAGCGACTTGCGGAATTCGCGCGAATGGAAGAGGTAGTCCAGCACCTGGGCGATATCGCCGTTGCTGTCCTGGAAGCGCTCGGCCATCGCATTGACCAGATCGTCGGACGGTTGGTCGGAGACGAACATCTTCGCCAGTTTGAGCGAGATGAAATGGGCTGTCGCCGGCTGCTGGCAGATCAGGTCGAGCGCTTGCTGCACCTCGGCATAGCCGCTGCCCTTGATGGTGTGGCCGAGAAAGACCTTGTCGCTGAAGTCGTGGCGCGCCGGATTGAAGACGAAATTGCCATCGCGGATCAGCAGGGCCTGCTGCGCCGGCGGCACCTTGATCTGCTGGCTTACCGGGGCATAACCGACACCGGTCAGGATATGCGCCAAGGCCTCGACATCGGCCTGGCTATAGCCCGAGCCGACGCCCATGGAGTGCAGCTCCATGATCTCGCGGGCATAGTTTTCGTTGATGTGGCCCGACGCGTTCTGCACGTTGTCGAGATATTGCAGCATCGCCGGATGGCGCAGATTGGCCTCGAGCAGATCGCGGAAACGGCCCAAGGCGTGCGGGCGCAGGGCCTTGTCTTCGTAATCGGCCATGCGATAGACGGTGTCGCCCTTATCCCACAACACATTGAAATGGTTGAACCAAAACCAGGCCATCTGCTCGCGCACCTGGTCGTGGCCATAGATTTCGCGCAACACGCGGCGATTCTGGATCTCGGTCAGGGTCTCGCCGCGATAGGTGTTGCTGACCTGGTTTCCCGACAGTGGTGGTGCAGGCGGGGTCGCGGCAACCGGCGCGGCGGCTGACATCATCATCGTCGAGGCAGACGCAGGCACGGGTGCTGCGGGCGCAACAGGCTGGGTGGCGGTGGCCGGCGCCCCTTGCGCGGCATTGTAGGCCTTAACCGCGTCGTCAGCCTTTTTGCGCTGGGCGGCGACTTCGGTGAGTTGATCGTCGCCGGACTTGTGCAGGTGGGGCATAGCGTCGATCATGGCGGCGACGTCGGGCGGAAGGCCAGCATCGTCGTCGCCCGGGTACAATTGTTCCTTCAGCCAGCCGTCCAGGCCTTTGGCATCGATCTCGGCTACCAGGCTCGGGCTCAGACCGAATGAGATGCGGTTGGCTGTCTCAAGGTCGGTCTGGCTTGAGGTGCGCTCGGCCAGAACAGGCGAAGCGGGCATGGCCAGGCACAGACAGGCGACGGAGGTCTTCAACGCGGAACGGGGATTAAAACATCCTCGAAGGACGGACATGGGGAGGGCTCCAGATCGCTGACGGGCGCGTTGACCCGAAGTATCGGGATCGAACTGACTTTTTTACGACAGTGACAAGCCTTACCCTGCGCAGTCACCGGATTGTGATACAAATTCAGGTGTGGACCGGAGGCCACTGGACACCGGTGACAAATCGCCTGGTAGCGCAACCATGAGCGATGACAGCGGTGTCTTCTTCAGTTTCAGTTCGAAAACCTCTGAAACCTTTGAAATATAAGGGTCTGGCCCCAGGCGCCGCACGCCCAAACGTTTGCAAATAACGGCATCTGGCGGTACAATTTTCCCTGGCCGGGCACCCCCTCACCGTTCCGGCCATCAGGATGGGCGCCCATCAATGCTTTTCAGCGCCTAAGAGATATAGACTGAGGTATCGGTGAGTTGCGCCTCGGGCATTTCGCCGAGGCCGGCCAGGTACGCGTCCCGGTCGTCGGCCAGCAGCCACCCTACCGCTTCATGATAATCGCGGAAGAAGCAGACCGTTTCCTGTGGGAAGCGCGCCGATCGTTCGGGCCGGCGCAGCTCGCAAGGTTGATCGGTGATTACCGTGGCAATGCAGGCATCATAGACGACATCGGCGGTAAGCCGGGCCCAGGCCCTGGCAAAGCTTTCGCAATTGTCGTCGCTGAGTTCGCCGTCGAACCGGCGCAGGTCGACTAGGCGATTGTAGCTCCAGGGCGCCTCGATATTGTGATAGGCTTCGATCAGGCGCTCGACGAAGTCGAACCCGGCCATGACGCCGATCGGACGTACGATCAGCATGCCGTTGGCATGGTCGGTAAAGACATTCAGACGCGCACAGCCGATCATTTACTCACCCTTTGGTGAGACTATACCGGATCATGATGAAGACTTCTTCAAGCCCGCGACGGCCGGGAAAACAACGTCAGGCGCCGCCGGCGAAGTCGATCACTGTGCGCAGATCAAGCACCAGGGCGTTCTTGACGTTCATGCGCCCATAGGGGTGCTGGACGTACTGGATATCGGGCTGCAGCGACAATTTAGGCCCCGCTGGTCCGGTATAGGTGACCTCGTAGGTCGTCTCTGTCGGGCCTTGCCCCACCACAGTGGCGCGATAGGGTTGGCCGAAGTGCACCTGGGCGACGGCAAAGCCCAGCTGATCGCTGTCACGCGTGGCGAACGGGCCGGTATAATAGAGACCGAAACCGCGATACTGATCGATCGGCTGCAGATCCTTGTTGGCAACGCCATAGCGCAACCAGGTTTTCAGCCCCTGGGTCGGATCCTGTTTTTCCTTGGTCAGCGTCAGGGCCAGTTGGGCATAGGTGCCGTCGTTCTTCTTCTGCGAACCCAGGCCGTCGAGACGCGGTGCCGCTGCCGTATAGCCCCAGTGGTCGAGCTTGAACGAGCCGCCATCGAAGGTGCGCTTGTACTCCGTCAGATAGTTGTAGCCGTAGGCCTTGCGGAACTGGACGCTGACAAAGACCGTGCGATGGTTGGGATCGCCGGAGACGCCATCGAACAGACCGACTTTCAGCGTATTTTTGTTGTCGATGATCCAGCTGGTCATGGTACCGAGCCCGCTGATCGGGAACACCGACGGCCCGGTTTGCGAAAATTCCGGCCCGATGCCGTGCGACGAGTTGAGGAACAGGTGGGCGTATTTCTGAACGTCGAAGACGTTGTTCAGATTCATGATGCCGAAGCTCGACACGAAGTGGCCATCACCATAGAACCGCCGGACATAGGCTTCGAACAGGCGCACCGCCGGCGTGGTGTCGATATTCGATACGCCCTGGACATCGCCGACACGGTTTGCCGAGAACGGCCCGCCGACATCCGCGATGATGTTGCCGTGCGCATCCCAACCGTCGGGTCCGGTCCATACGCTGGTCAGTTCTAGATCGTTGAGCACTGTGACACCGGGCTTCAGACCGCCCTGGGTCAGGTCTTCGAAGTCGGTCGTCAAAACGGCGTCGTTCTTGACGCCTTGCGTGGACGTCGTCTGCGCCGAGGCCAGGCCCGGCAGAGCCGCCAGCGCCAGGACGAGACCGTAACCCCACTGTCTTACGCTTCGCATCGCCACGCTCCCCGGAGATTCGGCCGCTTCGCTTAGTCTACCCTAAAAACGCCGTTTACGCCGCATTGCTTACGGCCATGTGACGGCTCACATACCGTCAGGCGTGATGAATGTCGGCATGGTGGGTTTCGTTGTCGCCATCCGTGCTTTTCAGCCCGGCAAAAACCAGCGACGACACCAGGGTCAGCGCGCCCAGGGCCAGGAAGGCATGGTGGACGCCAGTGACGATGGCATTGGCGTCGCCGTGCGACGGCGCGGCCAGGAAAAGCACGGCCGTCAAACCCGCGCCGGCGACCCCGAAACTGACCGACAGCTGTTGCAAGGTGCTGGCCATCGACGAGGCCCGGCTCATCCGCTCCTTCTCGATGTCGGCATAGATCAGGGTATTCATGCTGGTATATTGCAGCGAGGTCAGGGCGCCGTAGAGCAGGGCTTCGAGGACGACCACCCAGAGCGGCACACCAGGGCCGATGGTGACGAACAGCATCAGCACGGCACCGATCAGCACGGTGTTAAAAATCAGCACCTTGCGATAGCCGAGCTTGGCCAGGACGTGGGGCAACAGCAGCTTGGTGCCCATGGCAGCGATGGCCTGGGGCATGATCAGCAGGCCCGACTGCACCGGCGTCAGGCCCAACCCCACCTGATAGAGCAGGGGTAGCAGGAACGGAATGCCACCCAGCCCGAGACGCGTGACGAAACCGCCGGCCACCGCGCCGGAAAAGCTCCTCACCCTAAACAGCGACAGATCAAGCAGGGGGTAAGCGGCGCGCACCGCATAAAAGCCATAACCGGCGATCAGGGCTGCGGCGGCGATACCCAAGATGACGTCCTGCCAGGTGCCGAGATGGTGCTCGCCGAACACTTCAAGCACATAGGACAGAAGCCCGACGCCCGAGCCGAACAGCACCAGCCCGAGCCAGTCGAGCGGCCGCATGATCTTTTCGTGGTAGTCCGGCAGCTTCCAGAAAACCAGCGCCAGGCCGGCGACGCCGATCGGGATGTTGAGGAAGAAGATGTAACGCCAGTTGAGATAGGCGACGATCGAACCGCCGATCAGAGGTCCGATCATCGGCCCGATCAATGCCGGCAGGGCGACGAAGCTCATCGCCTGCACCAGTTCCGATTTCTCCAGTGTGCGCACCAGGGTCAGCCGCCCGACCGGCACCATCATGGCGCCGCCGCAACCCTGCAACACCCGGCAGGCGATCAGCCAGTGCAAATCCGACGTCGTGCCGCACAGAAACGACGCCAGGGTGAACAGGCCGATGGCGGAACCGAAAACGCGCCGAGTGCCGAAACGGTCGGCCATCCAACCGCTGACCGGGATGAAGATGGCCAGGCTGAGCGTATAGCTCGACAACACCGCCTTCATGCTCAAGGGCGTGACGGACAGCGCCTTGGAAATCGCCGGCACCGCGGTATTGAGCACCGTCGTGTCCATCGACTCCATGAAAAAGGCGATGGCCACCAGCCACGGCAACATGGCCTTGACCCGATCCTTGGCGTCGGCCAGCGACGTCATCAGGCGCCGCGGCTCTTAGGGCTTTCGCAGCCCATCTTGGTGTGGACCTCTTCGGTCAGCGAGGCCACGCGTTCGGTCAGCGCCTTGACGGTCTCGGTCAGTGCCGTGTTCTGCTGCATCATGTCGAGCAGCATGGTGGTCTGCTTGGCCGCGGTGACTTCGCGCTCGGCGCTTTCACGCGCCAGATCCTCGCGGTGGCGCGCATCGGCTTCGGCGGTGGCCTTGTCGCGATCGGACTGGCGCGTCTGGGCCAGCAGGATCAGCGGCGCGGCATAGGCCGACTGCAGACTGAAGGCCAGGTTCAGCAGGATGAAAGGATAGACGTCGAACTTGACGAGCCCGATGGCGTTGAGAAAGATCCACAAGGCCACGACCGCCGTCTGAGCGATGAGAAAGGTCGGCGTACCGAAAAAGCGCGCAAAGGCCTCGGCCTTCAAGGCGAACCAGTCATTGCCGAAGGCCGACTGCAGATGAGCGTGCGGCAGATGAAAGCGGAAAAAATGATCTTCGGACGGTTGGGTCTCGGGTTGAGGCGCGCTGGACATGTCGATCCCGGATGAGGAATGGGTTTTTAAAGGCAAAGATCACTGAAGACGCACTGCGCACCGATTTGGCTAAGATTTTGTTTCTTTGACCATGCCGATACGCTCCGCTCGCCGAAACGCGGCGATCACAACCTTTACCTCATGGCTAACGGCCAAGTCTGACGTCAAACTGACCTCAGGCGCCGGTCGCAACCCGGCAAATGGCCAGCATGCGGCGGGCATGGGCGTCGGCGACGGCGCCAAAACGCTCGCGCGTCGCGGCGACGTCGTCCTGGCACGACCGCAAAAGGGCTGCCGGATCGCTCTTGGCCTCGAACATCGCCCGGCATAGCGCCTGCATCGAGGCGACTTGCGGCAGGTCGGCCGGCACGACGCTTTCACGCTGCCGTTCGTTCCAGTGCTGGTAGGCCAGGGTGTGATAGGCCGGCCACTCGGCTTCGTGGCGGCAGGCCGCATAGGCCGTCTTGTCGGCATTCGGCGCCGCAATCACGCGCGATGGCGCCGTGGCAACGCTCAGGCCGAGCGCGAGAACCATAAAACCCCAGCCGAATGTCTTCGTCATGATACGCGATCCATACAAGCCGTTCACAGCTTAAGCCAAAGGCTGGCGATCGGCGAATGGTAAATGAAGACCTAACACCAATGAGGCGAATCACAAGGCGGCATTAACCGCGTCGCACCCGCCAACCGGTGCCGTTAAACGGTGATTGCGCCGTACGCGCTATTGTCTCACCTTGCGGGACTTGATATCGGCCTTGAAGCGAAACCGACGGAAGCTCTTGGGCCCACGCGTTTCAGGAACGTCCGGGAGGAAGACCCATGGGTTTGTCGCGTCGTGATCTGGTGAAATCACCCCTGGCCTTGGCCGGCGCCTCGGTCATCGGGCTTGGCGCGGCCTCCGCGGTGACGGCGCAACCGACGCCCTCAGCCGCCGGTGAGACGATCGAACTGTGGCCGCGGCCTCCCGCGGGCGCCCTGCATCCCGGCATGACCGAAACGATCGAGGAAACCTCGACCGATGCCGCCTACCACAGCCGGCGGATGAAGGGCATCCTGCGGCCGCGCATGGTGACCTTTCCGGCCGCCAATCCCAATGGCGCGGCCATGCTGGTCATCCCGGGCGGCGGCTTCGCCTGGAACTATTTCGATCACGAAGGCTACTACATCGCCGACATTCTGAACCGCGCCGGCATCACCTGTTTCGTCCTCTTCTATCGCCTGCCGCAGGACGGATGGAGCAATCCGGCGACGGTCGCACTCGCCGATACGCAACGCGCCATGCGCCTTATCCGCGCCAATGCCGGGCGTTTCCGCATCGACCCGGCGCGCGTCGGAGTCGTGGGCTTCAGCGCCGGCGGCTTCCTGGCGGCGACCTTGGCGACGCGTCACGCCACGCCGTTCTACGAGGCCGTCGACGCCGCCGACCGGCTCGATGCCCGCCCCCTGCTGGCGGCGCCGATCTATCCGGTGCAGACCGTGGATCCAGCCTATGCCTATGAGGGTGTGGCGCCGTCCTTGTTCGGCGGTAAGGTGACGCCGGCCCTGATCAAGGCCTATTCGCCCGACATGAACGTCACCCCCGCGGCCGTGCCGACCTTCCTGACCCACGCCGAAGACGACGGCCTGGTGCCGGTGGCCAATACGACGCGCTTTCGCGACGCCTTGGCGGCCCAGAAGATCGTCGTCGAGACCCATCTGTTCGCTCGCGGCGGTCATGGCTTCGGCGCCCGCCCACAAGCCGGCAATCCCGGTGGCATCTGGCCGTCGCTGTTCCTCAACTTCGCCCGCGAACAGAAGCTGTTCGCCTAGGCGAGGCTAACCGCGTTCCCAGATGTCCTTGAAGGCCAGAACCGCCGCGCCCACAGCGGCGGCGTCATTCGACACCCGGCCGGGCTGGACCGCCATTTTCGGCCAGTGCACCCCGACATTCAGCGACAGGCGCTTGCTCACCTGATAGCACAGCCGTTCGGTGATCGCCGGCGGCAACCTGCCGCCGACCAGAATGGCCTCTGGGTCGACAGTGCACAGCACCGACAATAGCGGCAGGTAGAGCAGATCGGCCGCCGTGTCGGTCCATATATCGACCGCGGCCATGACCGCCGGATCGGTGAAATCGACATCGTCCAGGTCGTGAAGATGCGGGGCCACGGGACGTAGCGCCTCAAACAATCCCGGCAAGGAAACGTACTGTTCCAGAGTCCGGCTCAGATCGGTCTTGCTCGACCGAAAGGGATTGATCTGTGGCAGGTAACCGAGCTCACCGCTGCGGCCGTGGGTGCCGCGGACATATTGCCGGTTGATGACCAGGCCGCCACCCAAACCAACGCTGATGAACAGGTAGAAAAAGGTGTCGGCCTTCAACCCTGCGCCGAACATCATCTCGCCGATAGCCGCCGAGGTGGCGTCGTTCTCATGGACGATGCGGCAGTCGACCATGTCACCCAACAGATCGGGCAGGCTGGTCTGTCGCCAGGCCTCGCGCTCGGCGCCGTGATAGCTACCACCCAGGTCGTCAGGTACGGCGAGCCCGACGCCGACGACCTTGGACATCGGGATGAGATCGTCGCGGTGCAAACGGTCGAGGCACAGGCGGAAAAAGGCGCGCACCTCGCTCAGCGAGGGCAGGGGGCTGGCCATGGTCAACCGGGTCCGCACGGCCCCGGCGAAATCGAGGGCGACGAAGGTCAGCTGATCGCGGTCGACATTCAGGCCGAAGGTGAATGCGGCGTCGCCATTGATCGCCAGCATCGAGGTCGGCTGACCGATCGAGCCATCGCGAACACGGGTGCCAACAATCCATTCTTCGGCCAGCAGATCCTTGGCAATCTTGAACACGGCCGGCGGCGTCAGGCCGGTGATATCGGCCAATTCCTTGCGGCCGACGGCGCGCCGGGCGCGGATTTCATGAAGGAGGATTTTGCGGTTATGCGAGGCGGCGTGCTGAATGTTGGCGCCGCGCACGCGAAAGTTCGATTCGGGCACGTCCTGCCAGAACCGCGTTTCATCGCGGAACTGCTGTGACAGCTCTTTTTGAATGAAATCGTCCATGCACCCCCCGGCAGCTACGGTTCACTACACCCATTTCGCGACACACAATAAGTGAATTCTTTTTAACTTGGCCATTTACTGTTTTTTGGACGCAGAATCCTCTGGCACACGAGGATTTTATACACGGCGTCAATAAATGCAATCACCATGACAACGCTATCATGATTTTTCGTTATAAGGCCTTGTATTTGCAAGGGTCAGAATAGGCCTTGCCACGCAAACGGTTGCAGAAAATGACATTTTTTGGGCAATTGTAAAATGAAATGACGATTTCAGGTGCTCAGAAACGATGATCCTTGCAAGACCAGGCAATCTTATAATGTGAGATTGACAGCGCTATCATAGATTAGCCAAATGGATGCAAGCCGCGAATGGCGGAGGGTGCCCATGCCGCTCCCTATACTTCTCGCTTGCGAATATAAGTACGATATATGCAGTAATAAAAATAGTTTCCGAAACGCGCATGCCATCGAATGCATTGGCGTCCCAGCCAATCGGTTTAGACAAACGCGCTTGCGACCCGCTTTACACGTAACACGAATAGCGGCCAGAATAGCGAAATGACTGACTCCAAAGATACATACCAACCGCGCGTCGGCTGTGGCGCCGCCATTGTCCGTGACGGTGAGATTCTGCTGATTCAGCGAAAACGCGCTCCGGAGGCCGGCGCCTGGGGTCTGCCTGGTGGCAAGATCGACTGGCTGGAAGCGATAGAAGACGCCGTACGGCGCGAAACCCTGGAAGAGCTCGGCATCGCCCTGGGCGAGCTGCAATTGTTGTGCGTGATGGATTATCTCGATCCCACGACGCCTGATCACTGGGTGGCGCCGGTTTATCTGGTGACCGATTTCGACGGTGAGCCGCGCCTAGTCGAACCGGACAAGCACACGGCCTTCGGCTGGTTCCCCCTGGATCGACCGCCGACACCCCTGACCCAGGCCACAATTTGCGCACTTGAGGCGCTGTCCGAACGGGAAGCCTAGGCCTCCCGCCCGGAGTGACAGGACCTATTGCGCCGCTACCACGATGATTTCGACCTTATAGTCAGGGGTCACCAGCTTGACTTCGCCGGTTGCGCGCGTCGGCGGATTAGCCGGATCGATCCACTTTTCCCAGATCGCATTAACGGCGGCGAAATCGGCCATGTCGGCCAGCCACAGGGTCGCGGTCAGCAGCTTCGACTTGTCCGACCCCGCCTGGGCCAGCAGACGGTCGATTTCCGCCAGGATGTGGCGCGTCTGGTCCTCGATCGAGGTGCCCGGCTGGCCGACCTGGCCGGCAAGGTAGACGAGGCCGCCATGGACCACGGCCTGGCTCATGCGCGGGCCGCTTTCAAAACGCTTGATTGTCATAGTGCTATCATTCCCGAAGTGTTGGCCGCCGCACCGGCGGCGGCGCCGTATCGCCCGTTTTGTGCGACAGGCCAAGCAAAAAGGCTTCCCTATTGTGCCTTAACAGCATCCCGCGTTTTGTGACGGTAAAATTGAAAAAGGAAGCCCATGACCGACTACACGCTCTACTACTGGCCGGTGCCGTTTCGCGGTCAGTTCATCCGCGCCATTCTGTCCTGCGCCGGCAAGACCTGGGACGAGCCCGACGTCGGCCCGCTTATGGAGCAGGCGCCGGAGAAGCAGCCGGTGCCGTTCATGGGCCCGCCCGTGCTGATCGACCATGGCAACGGCTTCAAACTATCGGAAATGCCGGCAATCGCCTTTTATCTCGGGGAGACGCTCGGCCTGTTGCCGAAGGACACACCCGGCAAGGCCATGACCATCAAGGTCGTCTGCGACGCCAATGACGTCATCGATGAGGTCACGATCGACGGCGGTCGCGAGATGTGGACGACGCAAAGCTGGAAAGATTTCACGCCGCGTCTCAAACGCTGGATGGCCATTTTCGAGGCCACGGGCCGGCATAACGGCCTGAAACCCGATGAGGGATTCTTGCTGGGCGGGGAGGCGCCGGGCGTCGCTGATATCGTCACGGCAACCCTGTGGGGGACGATGATCGACCGTTTTCCGGCGATTGGCGAGATTCTGCAGGACGCAGCGCCCGCCGTTGCCGGTCTGACCGCGCGGATGATGGCGACCAAGCCGTTTGAAGACCTGATGGCCGATACCAATACGCGCTTCGGCGACGCCTATTGCGGCGGTCAGATCGAAGCGTCGCTGCGCAAGGTGCTTAAGCCGTCTTGAGCAGGCCGTCGCGTTCGGTGGCATCGAGCACGCGCCACTTGCCCGGTTTCAGTTCACCCAGGGTCAGGTCGCCCATCTGCGCCCGGTGCAGCGTCTCGACGTGATTGCCAACGGCGGCGAACATGCGCCGTACCTGGTGATAGCGGCCTTCATAGAGGGTGAGCCGCGCGGTTTTCTCGCCGGTGACTTCGAGGAAGGCCGGCTTGAGCGCGTCTTTCTCGTCATTGAGCACCAGGGTCCCAGAGGCGAAAACGTCGCCGTAGCCCGGCTCCAGCGGCCGGACACAGGTGACCTCATAGATCTTGGCGACGTGATTGCGCGGTGAGATGATCTTGTGCAGGAACTGGCCGTCATCGGTGAACAGCAGCAGGCCGGACGTATCCGAATCGAGGCGGCCAATGGTCGACAGCACCGGCTTGCGCTCGGCGAAACGCGCCGGCAGCAGTTCATAGACCAGTTGACCGCGGTCCTTCAGCGAACAGACATAGCCGGTCGGCTTGTTGAGCATCAGCACGACGCCGAAATCGGGGTCGAGCGGCTTGCCGTGAAGGCGGATCGCGTCGTGGGCCGGTGAGGCATCGTCATCGAGCGCGGCGCCCGACGCATCTGTGACCGCACCCATGCGGATCAGCTTCTGCATCTCCTTGCGGCTACCGTAGCCGAGATTGGCCAGGTGCTTGATCAGGTTCATGACTTTTTGGGCCCGACGGCGCGGAAAACCTTGAAGGCATCGGTGCGAGCGGCCGTCTCGACGTTTTTAAACGCCGCTTTCAAGGTCTCTTCGTAGGGCAGGTGGCGATTGGCGACCATCCACAGCGTGCCACCCGGTATCAGGCTGCTTGCCGCGGAGCGGATAAAGGCCTGGCCGATATCATGACGGTCCTGGCGATCGACGTGGAACGGGGGGTTGCTGACGATGACGTCGTAGGTCGCGGGTAAGGGCCCGGTGGCGTCGAGCCAATGGCAAGCGGCGCGATCGCCGTAGGCTGCCAGGTTTTGCCGCAGGAGATCGACCGCGCGGCCCTCGGCTTCGATGGCATCGAGGTGCGTGACCTGCGGATAGCGCGCCAGCACGGCGTCGCTGAGGTAGCCGAAACCAGCGCCCAAATCGGCGGCGCGGCCTTTGAGGGTCGGCGGCAGGGTCTCGACCAGCAGTTTCGAGCCGGCATCGATATGGTCCCAGGCGAACAGGCCGGGGCGGCTGCGGAAACGACCGTCGGCCACCGGGCGCGGGGCGTCGAGGTTCAGCCAGGCATCGATCTGCGCCGTATTCAGGCGATCGGCATCGATCCGGCTCCAGAAGACGCGGCACTTGTTCTTCGACAAGGCGGTGACCGAACCGGTCAGGCTTTTCAGGTCATTCTCAACCGTCTTGGCGCCTTCGAGGTTGGAGGCGGCCGCCATGACGATGCCACCGTCGTCCGTCGCGCGAACGGCGCGGGCAAGCAAAGCCCGGCCTTCCTCGCGCTGGCGTGGCGGCAGGACAAGGGTCATGCTGTAAATCGACGGCGCCTGCGCGTCACGCAGGGCGAAGCCGTCGCGCGCCAGGGCGTCATAGGCCGGTTTGAAGCTCTGATCGCACAGCAACCGCTCACGCGGCAGGCGGCGCAGGGCCTCACCCGTACGCGCCCGCAGCACCAGGGTCGGGCCGTCATTGGGCAAATCGATCGTGCCGTCGAGCAGCGGCAGGCACAGTGTATCCAGGACAGGGTCGTTCATCGCGCCGCCTATGCCACAAAGCCAAGGCGAAAAGCAAACGCCCGCGCCTTTTGATGCCTCAGGCCGGATGCCAGCCGCCGCCCAGGGCCCGGATGAGATCGACCCCGGCCAGCAGGCGGCGCGTATGGATATCGAGTGCCGCGCGGCGGGCTTCGAGTTCCGCCGTCTGCGCCGTCACCACGTCGAGATAGCTGGCCGCACCCTCGCGATACTGGATCAGCGACAAGCGGTCGGTCTCGCTGGCCGCCGTCACCGCCTCGTCCTGACGCGCCGCGGCGACCGACAGACGATTGGCCAGCGCCAGTTGGTCCTCAACATCCTGGAAGGCGCCAAGCACGGTCTGGCGATATTGCGCCGACGCGACATCGAACTCGTCGCGCGCCTGTTGCGTGCGGGCACTGCGCGCGCCGGCATCGAAGATCGGCAGACTGACCGCTGCCGGTCCCAGAGCCCAGAACGGGCCGGTGACGCCGACATATTCCTCATTGCCACCGGTCGCCGACAGGGTGATGTCGGGGTAGAAGGCGGCGCGGGCGACGCCGATACGGGCATTGGCCTCATAGACACGACGTTCGGCGGCGGCGACGTCGGCACGGCGCTGCAACAGCTGCGACGGCGCGTCGACGGGGATCTGCGGCACGTCCATCGGGGTGGCAACCGCCTCAACGCGGAAGGTCGATGCCGATTCGCCGACCAGCACGGCAATGGCGTGTTCGAGCAGGGCGCGCGAGGCGTGCGCCTGTTCAAGCTGGGCCTGGGTGCTACCGAGCTGAGTCTTGGCGCGGCCGACATCGGCCTCACCCGACGCGCCGCCCTTGTAGCGATCCGTCGTCAGATCGAGCGCCTTTTGATAGGTGTCCGTCGTCTGTTGCAGCAGGGCGATTTCGGCATCGGCGCCACGCAGGCTGAAATAGGTCTCGGCCAGGCGCGCCTGAAGGCTCAGGCGGACATTGGCGAGATCGGCGGCGCTGGCCTGGGCTTCGGCCTTGCCGGCGGCGACTGAGTTGCGCACACGCCCCCACAGATCGAGCTCATAGCCGGCGCTGAGGCCCAGGCTATAGTTGTTGAGATGCCCATTGCGCGGATCGTCGGTCTTGCTGACGCTGCCGGCGATGCCGAGCGTCGGCAACAACCCGGCCTCAGCCTGACGCGCCAGGGCGCCGGCTTCGTCATAGCGCGCCGCGGCGATCGCCAGTTGCGCATTGCCGCCGTCGATCCTTTGCTCAAGGTTGTCGAGCGCAGCATCGTTGAACACCTGCCACCAGGCGCCGCGCGCAGCGGCATCGGCGGGGGCGGCCGGCGTCCAGGTACCGGTCTCGTGATAGGCTTCGGCAGGCGCCGGTGTCACCGGCACCTTGTAGGCCGGCGCCAGGCTGCACGCGCCCAAGCTCGAGGCCAGGCCGGCGCTCAGCAGCAGGCTGGCGGCGAGGGTGTTACGACTTGGCATTGGGTTTAACTTCCTGCGGCTTCTTCACCGGATGAACGGTCTGGCCCGAAGTGATGGCATCCGACGGGCTGTCGACGATCCAGTCGCCGGGCGCGATGCCGGTGGCGATTTCCAACTCGGCGCCGAAATCGTGAGCGATCTCCACCTTGTGAATGGTGACCTTATTGTCCGAGCCGACGACGGCAACCGCCGTGCCTTCGCCGCGGAACAGCAGGGCGCTTGCCGGGATGCGCAGGTCGGCATTGGCGGTCTTGGGCAGGTCGAAACTGACCTGGGCGTAGCCGCCGGGCTTCAGCAGATGCGCGGAATTGTCGACGACCAGCTGGATCAACATGGCGCCCGACTGCGGATCGACGGCGTCGGACGCGCGGGCCACGGTAGCGGTAAAGACGTGGCCCGGCTGCTCCGGCACAGTGAAGCTGGCCGTTTGGCCATCGCCGAGCGCCGACAGATAGGTTTCCGGCACGCTGACATAGATGCGCAGGCGCGTGGTGTCGGAGACGGTGAACAAGGGCGTGGCGCTTGAGCCGCCGGCCGAGATCAGGGCGCCGACGTCGGTGGCGCGACTGGTCACCGTGCCGTCGAACGGGGCGACAATGCGTTCGAACCCGGCTTCGGTTTGCAGGCGCGCGAGATTGGCGGCGGCTTCGTCGCGGGTCGCTTGCTTGGCGGCCAGGTCGCCGCGCTTTTCGTCGGCGTCCTGCTGCGACACGGCCTGTTCGGCCAGAAGCTTGTCCCAACGGTCGGCCGTGGTCTTCGACAGGTTGTAGTTGGCTTGAGCGGTGGCGAGGGCCGCCTTGGCGCCCACCAACTGCTGATCGACGTCGGGGGCGTCGATATCGGCCAGGACCTGCCCCGTCTTCACCGGCGCACCGATGTCGACATACCAGTGGCGCAGATAGCCGCTGGTGCGGGCATAGACCGGGGCCTGCGACCAGGCCTGGACGCGGCCCGGCAGGACCAGTGCGCCCGATTGCGACGGCGCGGCCTGAAAGACCATGGCCGAGGGCGTCGCCAGGGTCGAGGTCTCGTGCTTGAGGTTGGCGCTTTGCGCCAGGCGAGCGGCGGTGCCGCCGGCGACGATCAGCACGGCGATGACGCCGCCGATCACCGCGGCGCGGCCAACGGCCTTTTGACTGACGGTCGGCAGCGGATTGTGGGCGTGGGATTGATCACTCACCGGGAACTCCTTCGGGCAGGGCCGGAACATAGGTATTGGAGGGCGCTTGTTTGGGCGCCTTTTTGGCGTGGGCAATGGCGAACATCACCGGGACGAAGATCAGCGAGGCGCAGGTAGCGAACATCAGCCCACCGATAACGGCGCGGCCGAGCGGGGCGTTCTGTTCACCGCCGTCGCCGAGGCCAAGTGCCATCGGCGCCATGCCGATGATCATGGCCAGCGCCGTCATCAGCACAGGGCGGAAGCGGGTAACGCCGGCTTCGAACGCCGCGAGGACGGAATCGCCGGTGTGGGTCAGTCGTTCACGGGCAAAGGACACGACCAGGATCGAGTTGGCCGTGGCCACACCCATGCACATGATGGCACCGGTAAGCGCCGGCACGCTGAGCGGCGTCCCCGTGGCGAACAGCATCCAGGCAATGCCGGCGAGTGCTGCGGGCAGGGCCGAGACGATGACCCCGGCGTCGAGCCAGGACTGGAAGTTGACGACGATCAGCAGATAGATCAGCACGATGGCGCCCAAAAGGCCAAAGCCCATGCCGGCAAAGGCCGTATTCATGGTCTGATACTGTCCGCGCAGGGTGACCTTGACCGACTCGGGGCGATCCCTGTCGAGGCGTTTCAGCGCCTTTTGCACGTCCTCCGCCACGGCGCCGAGATCGCGGCCCTGCGGCGTGGCGAAGACCTCGACCATGTTCTGGATGTTGTACTGCGACACCACGGCAACGGTGTTGTCGCGGCTCATCTTGCCGAGACCGCCCAGCACCTGCTGCGGCGCGCCACGGGTCGAGGACACCGGCAGGGACTGCAGCTTGTCGAGGCTGTCCAGGCTATATTCCGGCGTCTGGGCGACGACGGCGTAGGAGACGCCGTTGGCCGGATTGAGCCAATAGACCGGCGAGGTCTGGGTCGAACCTGCAATGGCGCCGGCGACCGAATTAGTGACGTCGCGCTCGTCGATGCCGAGGCCATTGGCGCGGGTGCGATCGACGTCGAAGGTCAGCTCCGGATAGGAGGCCGGCTGCTGGATGCGGGCATCGGCGACGCCGTCGATCTTCTTCAGCTCGGCCAGGACCTTTTGCGCAAAGACGCGGTTATCGGCGTCCTTGTTGCCGGCGATCTGGATATCGATTGGCGCCGGGGCGCCGAAGTTGAGGATCTGCGACGTCACGTCCGACGGCAGGAAGGAGAAGGTCGCGGTCGGGAAATCCTGCGGCAGGACTTCGCGCAATTGCCGGACATAGTCGGCGGTCGCCTTGTGGCCCTTTTTCAGGCTGATCAGCACGTCGCCGTCCTGCGGCCCGATGGTACCGGAGTTGTTGTAGATGGTATTGATCGACGAGAACGGCAGGCCGATATTGTCGACAATATTGTCCTTGTCGGCGCCAAGCACGGCGGCCGTGCGGTCCTCGATGCGCGCGAACAGGGCCGAGGTTTCTTCCAGGCGTGTGCCCGACGGGGCGCGCACGTGCATGGTAATGGCGCCGGCGTCGACGTCCGGGAAGAAGTTGCGGCCAAGGAACGGCACCAGAATCAGGCTCAGCAGGGCAAAGCCCAGGAACCCGGTGACGAAGGCTCGGCGCGCCCTCAAGGCGCTGCCAAGCACGCCGGCATAGCCGTCGCGGAACTTGGTGAAACGCGTCTCGAAGCCCTTCTGGAAACGAACCAGCGGGTTCTTGGACTTGGCGGCGTGGGTATGATCGTCGCCATGGACGTGCGGCTTCAACAGGTACATCGCCATGGTCGGGACCAGGGTCCGCGACAGGATGAACGAAGCGATCATGGCGAAGACGACCGACAGGGCCATCGGCACGAACAGGAAGCCCGACACGCCCGGCAGGTAGAACATCGGCACGAAGACGATACAGATGCAAAGCAGCGACACGAAGGCCGGCGTCACGATCTGCTGGGCGCCGTCGAGGATGGCAGTCCTGACGTCCTTGCCGTGCTCGAGGTGCCAGTTGATGTTCTCAATCGTCACGGTGGCGTCGTCGACCAGGATGCCGACGGCCAGCGCCAGGCCGCCGAGCGTCATGATGTTCAGGGTCTGGCCGAAGGCGGCGAGCGTGGCGATTGCCGCCAAAACGGCCAGCGGGATCGAGATAGCGATGATCACCGTCGAGCGCCACGACCCCAGGAAGAGCAGGATCATCAGCGAAGTCAGGGCGGCGGCGATGACGCCTTCGTGGATAACGCCCTCAACCGAGGCCTTGACGAAGGTCGACTGGTCGATCAGCGGCGCGATGGTCAGGTTCTTCGGCAAGCCGGACTTCAGATCCGGCAGCATCTTGCGCACGCCGTCGACGATGTCGATGGTCGAGGTCGCGCCCGACTTGAACACGGTCAACAGCACCGACTTGTTGCCGTTGACGTGGACGACATTGGTCTGAGGCGCGGCACCGTCGCGGACGTGGGCGACATCGCCCACAGTGATGGTGGTGCCGTCGACCGTCTTGATCGGCAGGGCGTTGAGATCGGCGACACTACCCGGGGCGTTGTTGAGCTTCAGATTATACTGGAACTCGCCGATTTTAACGAAGCCGGCCGGGGTGATCTGGGTCTGGGCGGCGATGGCGCCAGAGACGTCACCGGGCGACAAGCCCTTGGCGGCCAGGGCCTGGGGATCGATATCGAGCATGATCTGGCGCGTCTTGCCGCCGAACGGATAGGGGATGGCGGCGCCCGGCACGGTAACCAGACGGGTCCGGATGAAGTTGATGCCGAGGTCGGACAGTTGCTGCTCGGTCAGACCGGTGCCGCCCAGGGCCAGCTGCAGGATCGGCACGGTCGAGGCCGAATAGTTGAGGATCAGGGGCGGCGTTTCGCCGGGCGGCATCTGCTTCAGCAGGGTTTGCGACACGGCGGTGATCTGGGCATTGGCCAGACGGATATCGGCGCCGGGCTGGAAGTAGACCTTGACCACACCGATGCCGGCATAGGACGTCGCCTCGATATGCTCGATGTCGTTGACCGTGGTCGTCAGGGCGCGCTCATAGGGCGTGATGATGCGCCCGGACATGTCGGCCGGCGACAGGCCGGTATATTGAAACGCCACAGCGACCACGGGCACGCGGATGCTCGGGAAGATGTCGACCGGCATGCGGATCGCCGCAAGAATGCCGACGATGAAGATCAGCGCGGCCATGACGATGAAGGTATAGGGGCGCGACAGGGCGATGCGGACGAGGGCGTTCATCGGCGTAATCCACTGGGTAGGCATTCGCGCCGGGGCAGCGCGAGAAATATGAGCCAACCCTCATTAAACTATTACGTAGGCCCGCGTCAAAACTGTTTGCAAAGTTTTGAAACTTTTTTTCGAAGGAACGCGGGCGGCCTTCCGGCCATGGACGGTTTTCACGGCAAGAAGCGGAGTGAAAATGTCGCCGATCGGCTTGAGCATGACGACGGCCCTCACAGGAGACGACATGACCAAGCCATTTCCGGCGCCCGACCACGACTTGGCGCCCATGCGCCGCCTCGACCGTTACGAATGGCCCACCCTCGAGTCCGAACTGGACGCTCAGGGCGCCGCGGTGATGCCGGACCTGCTGTCAGCCGCTGAATGCGCGCGGATCGTTTCGCTGTATGCCGAACCGGCCCGCTTCCGCAGCCATATCCTCATGGCACGGCATGGCTTCGGCAAAGGGGAGTACAAGTATTTCAGCTATCCGCTTCCCGATCTGATCGGTTCGCTAAGGACGGCGCTCTATCCTCGCCTGGTTGGGCTGGCCAACCGCTGGCATGCCCGCATGGGGCTGGCGCGGCGATTTCCGCTCGTCCATGCCGATTTCCTCTCCGAATGTCATAAGGCGGGTCAAGCGCGCCCCACACCCTTACTGCTGCAATACGGCCCGGGCGATTTCAACGCGCTGCACCAGGACCTGTATGGCGACATGGTCTTTCCGATCCAGGTCGCCGTGCTGTTATCGGAGCCCGGGCGCGATTTCACCGGTGGCGAATTTGTCCTCACTGAACAGCGCCCGCGCATGCAAAGCCGCGCCGAGGTGGTCCCGTTGCGCCAGGGCGATGCGGTGGCCTTTGCCGTGCATAACCGGCCGGTCGAGGGAACGCGCGGCACCTACCGCGTCAATCTGCGCCATGGCGTCAGTCGCTTGCGGTCAGGGCACCGGCACACCCTGGGCCTCATTTTCCATGACGCCGCATAAGCCTTCCGATCAGGCGCTGGCGCCGACAAGCCGTTGCCAGACGTGCACACGGGTGATCTGCGCCAAGTGCCGCAGCCTCTGGCGCACGGGCTGTTCGACATAGCGTATGAGCACAAAGGCCAGGGCGGTGATGGCCACCATAAAGATCATGCCCGAATAGGGGGCGAAGCGCTCGGGCGGATACCCGGCACTGCGCATTACGCCTTCCGCCAGTACGGCCACGGGAACCTGAAGGATATAGACCGGGTACGAACTGGCGCCGAGACCGCGGAAGGCCGGCAGCAGCCAGGGGCTAGGCTGATAGCCGGCGGCAAACCACACCAGGAAGGGAAAGATCAGAAAAACGCAGATCAGGGCATAGATGTCCGCCCAGGCTCGGCCGAAATCGGGAAAGGCCAGCACGTTAAACAGCATGATCAGCGGCAGGAACGCCAGACCGGGAAGGGTTTTGAGGCGCCCCTTGATGGCTGGCTGGCGACGGCGCAACAACACGCCCAAGCCGAAGGAAAAGCCGAAGCGAGCGAAGGCCAGAGGCAAGGTATTGAGCGTAAAGCCGACATCGAGGCCGCCGCGATGGCTGAGCAGCACCGCCGCAACCACCATGACGCCGCAGATAGCGACGACTATGCCAAGCACCCGGTCATTGAGAAAACGTATCGCCGCGGCGTAGATGAAGTTGCCAGCCAGTTCGCACCACAGCGACCAGGCCGGGCCATTGAGCGGAAATATCTGGTCCTGGCTTGGGAAAGGAATCAGAAGCGCGCCGGCGGCCAAGACCGCGGACAATGTCCAGCCGGAATAGGGCAGGGTGTAAAACTTCAAGGCCAGCGCGACCGCCGACAATACAAAGCCGATGAAATAGAGCGGATAGAGCCGGATCAGGCGCAATTTCATGAATTGCAGCACCGACAAGCTCGTCTTCAATGGTGCTTCATAGGCATGGCAGACGACAAAGCCACTGAGCAGGAAGAAAAAATCCACCGCCAGATAGCTGTGGCGAAAAGTGATACCACCCCAGAATGCGGAAGTATGCCGCAGAATAATCAAGAACGCGGCAACACCTCGCATCGCATCGAGTGTATCGTATCGTTTCATAGCGACCTCGCGGCGCGCATATAGGCCACGATCGTTATCGCAGCGCAATATGACTTTTTTGCGCCCGCGAACAAATGTCTTGTGATCGCTCTTCCAGAAGTTGCTGAATTAGCTACCGGTGCGCTTATAAGCTCGGATATAGTCGACATACATGTATGATGGCGAAGGCGTAGCGGTGATCGGCCAGCCGCCACCCAGGGCGAGATCGACCAGGATCGCCAGCTTGTGCTTGTGTGACGGCGGCGTGGCGACCCGCCACATCTCGGTACCGTCCAGATAGAAGATGGTCCAGTCGGCTTCAACGCTGATGCCATAGACATGATAGTCGCTGGTCAGCAGATTTGGCGCCACGGAGATGGTCTGAGGGGTCCAGGTCGCGTGACTCGGGTCGTCCTTTGGCCAGACGTGGATCGAGGCAATGTAGGCGTCGGTAAACTGGCCATAATATTCCATGCCATCGACCTCGTAGCTCGGGTCGCTGCTATCAGATGGGATGAGACTGTCGAGCCAGAAGGCCGGCCACACACCCGCACCCGAGGGCAACTTGGCACGCATTTCGAAATAGCCATACTGCTGGGAAAAGCCGTTACCATTCGAGTCGATGCTGGCCAGCAAGCCGGACTGCCAGTTTCCCGATGCGTCCTGGCGCGCCTCGATACGCAAAATCCCGTTGTCGGTTGTGAATGGAAAGCCGGAAACCGGATCGGCAAACGCCGCGTCGCCGAAATCACCGTTCCATGGCGTATGCGCGGTCCAGCGCGTGCCGGGCCCGTGAGCCGACACGTCGAGTGAGTCGAACTCCTCGTCGAAGGTTAGATCATAACCGGCCTTGGTCGCGGCGACGGCCGACGACGAGCCAGATGACGACGCCGATGAAGACGAACTGGATGAAGACGAAGCGCTGGACGAAGAGACCGCAGAACTCGCTGATGCGGACGACGCCGAAGCCGTGCTGGACGAGGAGGTCGACGATACCAAGGGCTGCGGCGAGGCTGTGCCGCCGCCGCTATCCCCTCCACATCCGCCAAGCGAAACGCTCAAAAGGGTGGCCGCGATGGACATAGCCAGAGCAAATCGGGACGCGTGAGCCATGATGTTACACTTTTTTACATACGGGGGGAGGGCGATCGGCCGCGGGCAGCGGGGCTTTCAAGCCATTGTGCAATGCAGTCCTTTTACACTTGATTAACAGTAGATACGGCAAGCCCAAAAATGCGCCGGCCCCGCCTTTTGTCGCCAACGTGCAATCTTGCACACACCAATAGTACGCAAAAATGCGTATATCCCCCTGTTCTTGTGGCATTCTGTAACTATGCTGCGATGCAGAAAAGTATTAGCTCTATATTCGCCCGTCACGTGCACAAATATACTTAAATATTAACCCCTTTTCATGTCAAGCCCTGCCGCACGCCTCTTTATTTTCCTTATAATAACACCGGTTCTTGCTGCATAAATCAGCGTGGCTTATTTTTTGCAGTTGCGAACATAATCGAATTTTTATACCCTCTTAATCATTGTGCAGGTGCGAAAAAATAAAGATGTTCGCTCCCCACATCACGACAGACCAACAGCAGCTTCCGTCAGGAGAGTGCGATATGCCTTTTGAGGCCAAAACTGCCACTGTCGCCGGCGCCCCGTTCCGGTACGCTCATTCACTGTCCGCGCGAGATCGCGTTCGTGCACCGGTTGCCGCCAAGGCGGAGACCGTCAAATCCAAGGTCTCTGTCGGTCATCTTCTGATCCGGCTGGCCGATATCCTCATCAGCTTGTCAGCGCTGCTCTTCCTGCTGCCCGGCCTGCTGGCCGTCGCTCTGGTGGTGAAGTTGCAGGACGGCGGATCGGTGCTGTACGGACAGACGCGTATCGGCAAGGACATGCGCCCGTTCAAGTGCCTGAAGTTCCGCAGCATGCGCACCAATTCCGCGGAGCTGCTGGCCGAGCTGCTGGCCCGTGACCCGGTGGCGCGCGCCGAATGGGAAGCCGATCACAAGCTGCGCCACGATCCGCGCATCACGGCCTTCGGTAACTTCATGCGCAAGACCAGCCTGGACGAACTGCCGCAACTCTTCAACGTGCTGGTGGGCGATATGAGCCTGGTCGGCCCGCGTCCGATCGTCGAAGCCGAAGTCGTCAAGTACGGCCGCTCCATGCGTCACTATTGCCGCCAGCTGCCGGGCATTACCGGTCTGTGGCAGGTCTCCGGCCGCAACGACGTCAGCTATACCCGCCGCGTCGCCCTTGATCGCCTGTTCACCCAAAGGCTGTCGATCAAGCTCTACGCCGCGATTCTCTTCCTTACCGTTCCCGCCGTTCTGCTGCGCCGCGGCAGTTACTGACCCGACGGCACCCCGTCCAGAAAGCCCGGTCAATGACCAACAAGATCTATATCAATGGTCGCTTTCTGGCTTCGCCACGGACGGGGGTGCAACGGGTTGGCGAACAGTTGATTCGCGCCATCGACAACGCCATCGCGCTTGACCCGGAACACTATGCCGATCGCTTCGAGCTGCTGGAGCCTGCAAAGGCCAATCGCAGCCTGACCCTCGGCCACATCCGTTCCCACCGCTTCGGTTCTCTGCCGCCGCTCTTGTGGGAACAGATCGACCTGCCGTGGCGCTCGCGCCAGGGGTTCAGCCTTAACCTCTGCAATGTCGGTCCCGTGGCTCAGCGTCACGCCGTCACCATGGTCCATGACGCCCAGGTCTATTCAACGCCGCAATCTTATTCGAAGGCGTTTCGCCTGTGGTACCGCTTCGTGCAGCCGCTGCTCGGCAAACGCCATCATCTGATCCTGACCGTTTCCGAATATTCCAGGGCCCAGTTGGTGTCGTATGGCGTCGCGACCGCCGACCGGATCAAGGTCATCTATAACGGCGTCGACCACGTGCTCGATTTCGGTCACGATGATACGGCTTTGACCGGATCCGGCCTGACGCGCGGCGGTTACGCCCTTGGCCTGGCCAGCCTGCAGCCGCACAAGAATACCGCTGTCCTGCTGAAAACCTGGACGCAGGGTGGTTTAGGCGACGTTCCGCTGGTCCTGTTTGGCGGCGTCGATCAAGCCGCATTCGAAACAGCCTACGGTCCATTGCCGAAAGGCGTAATTCTGCTTGGCCGCGTCAGCGACGAGCAGCTGCGCAGCCTGCTCGAAGGCGCCTTGTGCTATCTTTGCCCGTCGACGACCGAAGGCTTCGGCTTGCCGGCGCTGGAAGCCATGACACTGGGCTGCCCGGCGATCGTTTCGCCCTGCGGCGCTCTGCCCGAAGTCTGTGGCGACGCCGTCCTCTATGCCGACCCGCACGACCCTGTCGCCTGGCGTCAGGCGGTGATGCGCCTGGCGCGGGAGCCACAAACCCGGGCAAACCTTGTCGATACCGGCCGCACCCAGGCTCAACGGTTTAGCTGGGCCAACGCCGCCGGCGCGCTGCTTGACACCTTGTCGACCCTGACCGAGGGAAGGCCGCAATGAAGGTCGCCATCGTCCACTACTGGCTGGTCGGCATGCGCGGCGGCGAAAAGGTGCTCGAGGAATTGTGCGCCCTCTATCCCGAGGCCGACATCTTCACCCTGGTCGCCGACAAGAGCAAGCTGAGCCCGGCGCTTCTGGGCCACAAGATCACCACCTCGTTCCTGCAAAAGATCGGCGGCGTCAAAGCCTATCAGAAGCTGCTGCCGCTGATGCCGCTGGCGCTCGAATCCTTTGATCTTACTGGCTACGATCTGATCATTTCCTCCGAAGCCGGGCCGGCCAAGGGCATCGTGCCGGCGCCGGATGCGCTGCACGTCTGCTATTGCCATTCGCCGATGCGCTATATCTGGGATTTGTATCCGCAGTACCGGGCCCGCGCCGGCTTTTTGGCGCGCCTGGCCATGTCCCTGACCGCGCCGTGGCTGCGCACCTGGGACGTCACCACGGCTGCGCGCGTCGATCATTTCATTGCCAATTCGCAGTTCGTCGCCGACCGTATCACCAAGTACTACCGGCGTGAGGCGGCGATCATCCATCCGCCCGTCGACACAGCGCGCTTTGAGATCGCGGCGGCGCCGGACGACTTTTATCTCTGTTTCGGCCAGATCACGCCTTACAAGAAGGTCGAGATCGCCATCGAGGCTTTCACGCGCCTCGGCAAGCGTCTGATCGTTGCCGGCTCCGGTGCAACGCCCGCCATGCGCCGCGCTGCCGGCCCGACCGTAGAATTCGTCGGGACCGTAGATCACGCGACCTTGACGCGGCTGTTGTCACAGTGCCGCGCCCTGGTGTTCCCTGGTCTCGAGGATTTCGGCATCGTACCTTTGGAAGCCATGGCCAGCGGGCGCCCGGTCATTGCCTATGGTCGCGGCGGCGCGCTGGAGACCGTCATTGACGGCCGCACCGGCTACCTGTTCGAAGAACAAACCGCCGATGCCCTGGCGGCCGCCGTTGAGCGCATGGAAGCGCACCACGCCGATTTCGATCCCCAAGCCTTGCGCGCCTTTGCCGAGGGCTTCGACCGTACCGTTTTCCGCGCCAAGCTGCGCGCCTTCTTCGATCAGGTGCTGACCGCGCACCGGATGAAGGCGTCTACCCGGCGCGACACTCTTTTTGCACCCGGACCTTTTGCGCCAGAACCGGCGTCCGTTACTCCGCTGCGGCCCGCGATCGCCCGATCGTAGCCCGTCTTTTGCGTTCAACCCTTTTTCGAGGCCTGTCATGACCAAGGCGATGACTTTCAAGCCAGCGGCTTATGAGCTCCCAGCGGAGTCGAATTTCGACATTCAGGAACTGGTGGCGGAACTCCGCCGCTATGCCAAGCTGTTCACCGCGATCTTCGTTGTGGTCTTCGCCATCGTGCTGACCGGCGCGCTGCTGCAGGCGCCGAAATACACCTCGACCTCGTCGGTCCTGATCAGCGAGGACAATTCTCAGCCCTTGCCCGGCCAGGCCATGACCCCGGATCAGCCGCCCGATCAGACCGCCGTCGAATCCGAAGTCGAACTGCTGAAGTCGCGCACGGTAGCCGAACGCGTCATCGACGACCTGCAGCTGGAGAATGACCCCGAATTCAACGGCGCCAAGGCATCGCCGTCGACCGCGAGCCAGATCAAGGATTGGCTGACGCTGAAGCCGCTGCGCGAGCAGATGTTCCGCGCCAAGACGCCAGGCACGGCCGCCCAGATCTCAGCCAAGTTCGAGCGCCAGAACATCGTCGACGCCCTTGAAGAACATCTCAGCGTCAATCGGGTCGGCCTGACCCGCGTCATCCAAATCAGCTTCACCTCGACGTCGAAGGAAAAGGCGGCACAGCTCGCCGAAGCCTGGGCGCAGCAGTTCATTGAACAGAAATTCGCCACCTCCGAAGCCGCCAACAAGCAGCAGACCAGCTTCCTGTCGGCGCGCATCGACGGCCTGCGCACCCAGGTCGAGGCGGCGCAGCGTGCGGTCGAACAATACAAGATTGCCCACAACTTGCTGAGCGCCGAGGGCGCCACCCTGACCGAACAGGAGATTTCGGATCTGAATCGCCAGCTGGCGACGGCGCGCACCGATGAGGCCGAAAGCCAGGCGCGTCTGTCCACTGTGCGTGACCAGATGGCGGCCGGTTCGCACGGCGATGATGTCGGTGAAACCCTGAACTCTCCGGTCATCGCCAATCTGCGTAACCAGGCTTCGCAGATCAGCAGCAAGCTGGCGGACCTTGAGTCGCGTTACGGCCCGCTGCACCCCGAGATCATCAAGGTCAAGCAACAGCTACGTGACACCAATGCCCAGATCGATGCCGAAATTCAGCGCATCGTCTCCAACCTCAATGCCCAAAACAAGATCCAGCAGCAGCGCACGGGTTCGCTGGTGGCTAGCGTCGCCCGCTCGCAAGGCCAGCTGGCGTCGAACTCCAAGGCCATGGTCGAATTGCAGGAGCTTGAGCTCAATGCCGACTCCGTCAAGGCGCTGTACGAATCCTACCTCGACCGCCTGAAGCAGACCGCGGCCGGGTCTGGGGCTCAGACCTCTAATGCACGCATCGTCGTCGACGCGCCGGTGCCGTTGAAGCCGTCTTCGCCCAAGTTCGCTCTGGCCCTGCTGGTGGCGCTTGCCGCCGGCTGTGTGACTGGCGGTGGCGGTGTCGCCATTCGTCGCGCCTTCGATTCCGGCCTGACCGTTGGCCACGATATCGAGCAAAAGCTTGGCATTACCTACCTGACCAATATTCCGCAGCTGAAATCGACGCCGGGCGGGGCGCGGGTGCGCATGAAGCCGCACCAGTTTGTCGCGCAAAAGCGGCTGTCGTCGTTCTCGGAAAGCTTCCGCAACCTGCGCGTCTCGCTGTTCCACAGCGCCGGCGGACGGACCCCGAAGGTGGTCGCGATCACCTCGGCCCTGCCGGGCGAAGGCAAGACGACGACCTCGACCTGCCTTGCCGTGTCGCTGGCCGGATCGGCCAGCAGCGTCATCCTGGTCGACTGCGACCTGCGCCGCCAGGGCGTGAGCGAGGCCTTCGGGCTCAAGCCGGAAAAGGGCCTGCGTGAAGTCATGGCCGGGACGGCTAATCTCGATGACGCCATCCTGACCAACGGCCCCAACGGGCTGCATATCCTCCCCTTGTCCGCGGGTATCCCCGAAGACCACGATCTGTTCGATATCCAGGCCGTCGATCGCGTGCTGGCCGAACTGCGCAAGCGCTACGACATCGTCCTGCTCGACACAGCGCCCGTTCTGGCTTTGGCGGAGACGCGCCTGCTCGCGCAAAAAGCCGATGCGGTGGCCTTGCTGGTGCGCTGGCGGAAGACCCCACTCAAGGCGGCGCAACGCGCTACCGAGCTGTTGAAAGAGGCCGGGGTGCCCTTTGCCGGCGCCGCCCTCACACAGGTCGATCTGATTGAGCAAGCACGCTCAGGTTACGGCGATACAGAATATTACTTCAATAACTACAAGAACTATTATCAGTCATAGACACTCGAACCGGCGCCGCACACCAGCGGCGCCGGTTTTTCATTGCAAAGACGCAAACATGACAACCCAGCCGCTTGCGCTCGAGGGGCAGCCGACCACGGCATCGAGCGAACCGCGTGCCCGCGGCGTTGCCTATCTGACTGCCTTGGACGGTATGCGCGGCGTCGCCGCCTATATCGTACTATGCTACCATGTGGTCATCTTCTTTACCCTGAGTTGGGGCCCCCTGGCTCAGACCTGGTTCGCGCCCCATGCCTATCTCGCCGTCGACTGCTTCTTCGTCATGAGCGGTTTCGTCATGGCGCACGCTTTCGATGACAAGCTGAAATCGGGTATGACCCGGGGCGATTTCGCGCTGCATCGTTTCCTGCGCCTGTATCCCCTGGTGCTGGCGGGTGTCGTTGTCGGCGCGGTCAGCCTGATCACCTATGCCATTATGACGCCGGGCGTACCGCCCCTGGCTGTCGCTCAAGCCATCGTTACGGGTGCGCTTCTGCTGCCAACCGAGGCACTGGCGCGCTTCAAGGTCTACGATTTCCCGGTCAATATCGTCTTCTGGTCGCTGTCCTATGAAGTCGTCCTGTGCCTGGGGTACGCGGTCGTCGCGCGCTACCTGACAGGATGGCGGATGATCACGGCGCTGATCGTTGCCGCCGGCTTCGTCATTTTCCTGGCGAGCGGTAAGGCCGGCCTGGATATCGGATTCCAGGTGGGCCAGTACGGTCCAGCCTTTGGTCGCGTCATCTTTCCCTTCTTGATGGGCATATATTTGCGCCGGCTGCCGGCATTCGTGCCTGGAAAATTGCGCATCGGATACCTCAGCATACCGTTGCTCGTCGTCCTGTTGGTCAATCCCTTTCCGACGAGCGGCATTTATGATGCGGTCTCGGTCCTGATCATCATACCGCTTCTGGTGTGGATGGCCGCCAGTGCCCGGGGCATCGCGACGCTCGACCGCTTTGCTACAACGTCGGGCGCCCTGTCTTATCCGATCTATGCGCTGCACTTTCCGATCGTTGTCATGGCGTCGAATCTCAGCAAGAAACTCCACCTCAGCGCTGAGCTGAACATCACCCTGGCCGTGGTCTGCATTGTGACGGCGCTCGCCGCCGCGGCCGCGGCCTATGTCGGTTATGACAAGCCGGTGAGGCGTTGGCTGCGCAAACGTCTGCCATTCTCCCAGCCGAAATGGGCGTGACGCCTACGCCTTCCAGGCGTAGGCCCGCACATAATCGACTTCGAGCACGCTGGGCGAGGGGGTTTCATTGATCGGCCAGCCGCCGCCGAGCGCCAGGTTCAACAGGATCATCAACTTGTGGCGATGTTCGACCGGCGTCGGGGTCCGCCACCTTTCCTCGTGGTCGAGATAGACGATGATCCAGTCCTTATCGACGCTGACCCCATAGGTGTGAAAAGCCTCACCCAGGGAGTGGGGCTCGACGTGAATATTCTCGGTGACGACGTGCGCCTGGCTATGGTCGTGCGGCCAGACGTGGACGCTCGACTGAAAGGCGCCGGGAAATTGGCCGTAATATTCCAAAGCATCGATTTCGATGCTGGGATCTTTTGAATCTTTGGGAACGAAGCTGTCGAGCCAGAAGGCCGGCCACACGCCGGCGGCATCCGGCAACTTGGCACGCATCTCGAAATAGCCGTATTGCTGGGCAAAGCCTCGGCCCTCGGTATCGACACTGGCCAATATACCCGACTGCCAACGGCCATCAGCGCCCTTACGGGCCTCGATCTTGAGACCGGTCGGCGTCGCTGTGAAAGGAAAACCCGGCTGCGGATCGATAAACTGGGCATCGCCGAAGTCGCCGTTCCACGGCGTGTGCGCAATCCATTTCGAGCCAGGCCCCCGCGCCGTGACGTCCAATGTGCGGAAATCGTCCTCGAAAACCAGGCTAAGGCGGCTAAGATCGAGCCGTACAGGCGGACGTCGCGCCAAGGCCACACCGCTGCCAAGAACGGCCAGTCCCCCGCCGGTCAGAAGCAATGTCCGGCGCGTCAGGCCGTTGGCTTTCGTTTTTCGTCGCGAACCTATTCCGGTCATCGGTCTGACCATGGGGATCTCCGCCATCAAACAAAGTTGCACTGCAATATGACCATTACGGCAATCACAGCCATCCGGATGTCAAGGTAAGGATAATATATTTTTTCCGCAAAGTCATAAATAAATGAATTCATTGACTTATGATTTTATGGTCGGTAAGCGCTGCTAATATCTTATGGCAATTTTATTTTTGCAGTGCATAATAACACGGTCCATCTGCGCCCGGAAAGAGGTCCCTGGAAGGGCTCATTTTCCGCCGCAACCGCATCGCGGTGATGGCTTCGTTACCTTGAGGAATTGTTCGTGAATATCGCGACCCTGATTGCCCTGGGTTTGACTGCGTTCTGTTTCTTGCGGCGGGACAACGCACTGCTTTATCTCGCCTTCGTCTTCCTGGCCTTCGGCTCGTTTTCCGTCGTGCCGGGTGGCACAACGGTGCTGGCCGCCGCCGTGGCATTCCTTCTCCTGACGGTGAAGGTGTTTACGCGTCCGGGCGCTCCCCAAGAATTCGCCGGCGCCGTGCGCCTCAGCGCCATGGGGCTTCTTGTGGCCTTTATGCTGGTGGGCGTGATCTGGGCCCTCGTCGTGCCCCGGGTCAGCGGCAACGACATCTTCGTTTACCCCATGAGTGTCGGTATTACGTCCTTTCCGGCCAGGCTGCAGCCGACAAGCTCCAATATCAACCAATCGGCCTATCAGATTATTTCTTGCGCCACCGCGCTCGGCTTTTACGTGATGGCGCGGTCTGCCCGGTTTTCGGAGGTGTTCCTGCGCGCGCTGCTGTGGGGCGCGGCCGCAACCATCGTCACCGGCCTGGCCGACATGATTGGCCCACACGTCGGGCTCAGCAAGGTGCTCGAACTGTTTCGTACCGCCAATTACAGCTATCTCAACGGCGTCGAAGTCCTGGGCGTCACCCGCGTCGTCGGATTGATGCCGGAGGCCTCGACCTACGGCGCCCTGTCCGTATCGTTCGGCGGGCTTCTGCTGTTTTGCCGCAATGCCTATGAGGGCCGCCTCAAGCGGTGGGCGTTGATCCTTGGCATCGCCTGCCTGGCCTTCGCCGCCCTGTCGACGTCGTCGGCGGCCATGCTGTCACTGGCGGTCGCCTTTGCCATCCTGTGCGCCGACCTGGCCTCGCGCCTCGTCATCGAACGCACGGCCGACAAGCGCCAGGCGTTTAACGAAATCCTCCTTGTTGGCGGGCTGGTGCTGCTGATCGCGCTCGCGCTCGCCATCTTCTCGGGGCCGCGCGAACTGATCTGGCGGTTGGTCGACTCGGCGGTGTTCAAGAAAAGCCAATCCGATTCCTATATCGAGCGCTCGGCGTGGACGCATCAGGCGTGGGAAGCCTTCCTGGCCTCGGGCGGCATCGGCGTCGGCGTCGGCTCGGTGCGTACCTCGAACTTCTTCGTCAATATTCTGGCCAGTACCGGCGTGATCGGCACCGGCTTGTTCGCCCTGTTCCTGTTGCGGGTCGCGATAGCACAGGTGCCTGCTGCCCAGCGCCAGCCAGCCGAACTGGTCCGCGGCGCCAAGCTGGCCCTGATCGTCGTTTTCACCGGCATGTACTTCGTCGGCACCACGCCCGATTACGGCCTGCTGGCAGCGGCGCTGTTCGGGACCATCGTCGGCGTCGCCCAGGCCGAGCGCCAACGGGCGCGCATCGCCGCAACCGAACCGCCATCATCCGTGCTGCCGTCGCCCGGCATGCTTGTGGAGTCCTAAGAGTCTCATGCGCATATTTCACCTCGTCAATCACTGCCGGTTCGGCAATGGCAACGTTCACGCCGCGGTCGATCTCGCCTGCGCCCAAGCGGCGGCGGGTCACCGGCCCGTCCTGCTCAGCGAGGGCGGCGACTTTGTCGAATTGCTCGAACGCCACGGCGTCAAGCACATCGTCCTGCCCCAGAATCATCGCCGCCCCTTGACCCTGCCGGGGTCGATCAGCGGGCTTCTGAAGCACATCAAGGCCGAAAAGCCCGACATTCTGCACGCTCATATGATGACCGGCGCCATCATCGGCCGCATCACCGGCACCTTGACCGGCGTGCCTCTGGTCACCACGGTGCACAACGCCTTCGACAAACACTCAATCCTGATGGGCCTGGGCGACCAGGTGATCGGCGTCAGCCAGGCCGTCTCCGACCAAATGGGGGCGCGCGGTGTTAAGGCCGGCAAGCTCAATACGGTCATCAACGGCACGCGCGGCGTTGCCCGTCGTCGCAACGCCTCGAAGGCGCCGGTCAATCTGCAGCGGCCGTCGATCACCACGGTCTGCGGCCTGCATGACCGCAAGGGCGTCAAGCATCTGATCGAAGCTTTCGCCGTCGTGTCGGAACGCCATGCCAATGCCCACCTCTATATCATCGGCGAGGGGCCCAGCGAGAAAATCTACCAGGCTCAGGGCGCCGCCCTGCCGCATGGCGACCGCGTCCATTTTCTGGGTCAGTTGCGCGATACCGAGGCCTATCTGCGCGAGAGCGATATCTTTGCCCTGGCCTCGCTTCAGGATCCGTGTCCGCTGGTCATCCCGGAGGCGCGTGAGACCGGTTGCGCCATCGTTGCCACCCACGTCGATGGCATTCCAGAAATGCTGAAGATCGGTGGCGCCGGCCTGACCGTGCCGCCGGCCGACAGCCAGGCCATGGCTGAGGCCATGTGCCGTCTGCTTGACGATCCCCTAGCACTCGCCGCCTCGAAAGCGGCGTCGCTCGACGGCGTCGACTATTTCGACATCACCCGCGTCGAACGCGAGACGCGCGATGTCTACATCCGCGGCTTGACGGCGAAAAACCGGGCTGTCCCGGCAACACCTTCGCCCTCGGAAACCAAGGCCAGCATGGGGGCAGGTGTATGACTCTGAACATCGCCATCGCCATCGCCACCGCTGGACGGCGCGAAGGCCTGACCGAGACCGTGGCCTTCCTGGCTCGCCAGACGCGCCCGGCGGACGCCGTCTTTATCTGCCCGGCCAGCGATAGCGATTTCGAACCCGATGTCGGCAAGACCTTGGATGTCCCTGTGCATATTGTGCGCGGCGGACGCGGTCTGACGACCCAGCGCAACGTCATCATCCGTGCCGCGGCGGATGCCGATGTCATCGTTTTCTTCGACGACGATTTCGTCCCGGAAAGCACTTATATCGAGGAGCTGGAGCGCCTGTTCGAGCGTACGCCGGACCTGGCCATCGCTACCGGTGAAGTCCTGGCCGACGGCGCGACGACACGCGGCATCGACTTCCACGACGCCGCACGCATCGTCGGAGCGGCGGGTGCCTTGCCGGACGAAATCCTGCGACCCGTGCATAACGGCTATGGCTGCAACATGGCGGTGCGCCGCTCGATCGTCGTTGAGAACAGCATCTTCTTCGACGAGACCCTGCCGCTTTACGGCTGGTGGGAGGATGTTGACTTCTCGCGCCGCATCGCGCCGTTTGGTCAGATTCTGTACGCCAACCGGCTGCGCGGCGTACACATGGGGTCGAAGTCGGGACGTACACCTGGCAAGCGTTTGGGCTACGCCCAGGTCATCAACATCGTCTACATGATGCGTAAGGGCAGCGTTACCACGCCGGTCGGAGCGATCCGTATTGCGCGCAACATCGCTGCCAACATGGTGCGGCAGTTTTCGCCCGAACCGTGGGTCGATCGCGGCGGACGCTTTCGCGGCAACCTGATGGCGCTGGGCGATGCCTTGCGCGGCCAGGTCGATCCGCAACGCATTCTACATCTTTAGAGGCTCAAGAATGACCGACGCGCGGCGTATGGCTGCCAATGTCGTGGTGGGGTGGATCGCCAACATCGTCAAGGTGTGCGTGAACCTGGTCATGATTCCGCTGATGGCCCGCCTGCTTGGCCCGGCGGAGATGGGCCTCTATGCCCTGACCGTGCCGATCATGTCCTTCGTCTTCCAGCTGGCCGATGCCGGACTCGCCAATAGCCTGGCGCGCGAGCAGGCCGACAATCACCGCATCTGGTCCTCAGCCTTCTGGGCTCTGCAACTCATGGGCGTGGTGCTGACGCTGGGTGTGTCCGGCCTGGGCTTCGTAATCGCCGACTTCGCCCATCAACCGCGCCTGCCTCTGGTAATGATGGCCTTGTCCGTGATCTTTCTAATGGTCGCCTCGGCGGTGCTTCCCCAGGCGCGCCTGACGCAGAAAGGGCGCCTGGCTTTCGGTCCCATTGCGGACATGATCGGCACCTTGCTGGGCGCCGGCATAGGGGTCTATTGCGCGCTTTCCGGCTATGGCGTGTGGTCGATGGTGGCACAATATGTCTGTGCCTATTTTTTCCGGACCATCGCGCTCAATGCGGCTGAGTTCTACGTGCCGCGCTTTCATTTCGATCTTGCCGGCTTGAAAACCCACGTTCAGATGGGCGGCGCCATCACCTCGACCCGGCTGGTGGATTTCGGCGGCCGCATCGTTGAAAACGCCCAGATTTCGCGCGCTCTGGGCGCCATCTCGCTCGGCAGCTTCGGTTTCGCCAACCAGGTGTCGCGCTTCCTGTGCGAGTCGGCCAGCAACTCGATCTGGGCCAATCTCTACTATGCTGGGCTGCATGGCGACGAAACCGCCGTCAGGACGGCCCTGATGCGCCTGTCCCGCCTGCTGGGTCTGGTGCTGTTTCCGGTGTGCGGCATCACGGCGGCCGCGGCGACAACCGTTTTGCCGCATCTGCTGGGTCAGAAATGGGCGGAGGCCGCATGGCCCCTGGCGATCCTGTGCGCCTTTACGCCGTTTACCGTTCTGGGCAGCCTGACCTCGGCCATTCTTTACGCCCGGGGCTATAGCCGCGTGCCGGTGTGGGGTACGATATTCCAGTCGGTCGGCCGTCTGCTGGTCGTGATCGCTTCGCCGTGGCTGGGGCTGAATCTGACCTGCCTGGGGATTGGCCTTGTCATGGCGGTGCAGGGCGTCGGCATGGTGCTGTTTACCCGCGACGTCATCGGCCATTCGGCGCGTCAGTTTTTCCGCCACCTGTGCTGGCCGTTCTTTTTCTCGGTCGTCGGCGCGGTCCTGGTCTATCTGGCGCTGCATGCGGTCGCCAATCCGCGAATCATGGTGCTGAGCGGCGTGGCGTTCGCCTTTGTCTATATCGCCGGCCAGCTCTGGCTCGATCGCGAACTGTTCCTGAACGATATTACCGGCCTGCGTCGCCTGGCCAAGGCGCGATAAGGGCGGCACGACAGACGGTAACACCTTATGGCGCAGGGTTTTCAAAATCCTTATACCCACGCGCGCGAAAACGCCGCGACAATCACGCGTAGTTAATGTATCCTGTGCTAAACGAGCGATCGCACCCAAGGCATAATGCCTAGGTCGGTCGTGAAAGAACATCACAGGGTTGGTTATGTCCCAACGCGTTCAACGCTTCAGGTTGCGATCCCTGACGGGCCTGTTCATGGTGGCTGCGTTCTCGCTGATCGTGTGGCTGGCGATCGCCTATGGCGTCGCTCAGGTCCAGCACGGTGGCCGCGCCTCGTGCACCAGTGGCGATCACGCCCAGTCGAGCTGTAAAGCCGACAATTGATCGCCGTCCGCGATCAACGCCCAATATCCTAGTATAGCTTGTGCGCCTGCCAGCGAGCGGCCGTGCGGATAAGCGTGTCCAGATCGCTGTGGCGCGCCTGCCAGCCGAGCTCGGCCTTGATGCGCGAAACATCGGCGACCAGGGCCACCGGATCGCCGTCACGGCGCGGTCCGAAGCTGTAGGGAACCGGGCGTTCCAGGACGCGCTCGGCTGCCTCAAGCATCTCCAGGACCGTCACGCCTTCGCCGGTACCGACATTGAAGGTGCGGCTGTCGCCGCCCGCCAGAAGCCGCTTGATCGAGGCGACATGCGCCTCAGCCAGGTCGACGACGTGGATATAGTCGCGGATGCAGGTGCCGTCCTTGGTATCGTAGTCGCGGCCGAACACGGTCAGCGGCTTGCCGGTGCCGTAGGCGGCCTGACAGATCAGCGGGATCAGGTGCGTTTCCGGGACGTGGCTTTCACCGATATCGCCGTCAAAATCGGCGCCCGCCGCATTGAAATAGCGCAGAACCGTGTATTTCAGGGGATGCGCCTGGCTCAGCCAGTACAGGGCTTGCTCGAACGCGATCTTGCTGCCGCCATAGGGATTGATCGGCGCCAGCGGATGATCCTCGGGGATCGGCGTCGTCTGCGGCAGCCCATAGGCGGCCGCGGTCGAGGAAAAGACCAGCGCATTGACGCCGCCCTCGATCAGGGCCGAGGCAAAGGCGACGGCCGCGCCGACATTGTTGTCGTAATATTTGGCCGGATCGCGCGTGCTTTCGCCGACCAGGCTGAAGGCCGCGAAATGGATGCAGGCCTTGATGTCATAGGTCTTGATCGCTGCGAGAACCGCCTCACGATCGCGCAGGTCGGCCTTGACGAAAGGCCCCCATTGCACGGCCTTTTCGTAGCCCGTGACCAGGCTGTCGAAGGTGACCGGCATATAGCCCGCTTGCGCCAGATTTTTGCAGGTCTGGGCGCCGATATAGCCGGCGCCGCCGGCCACCAGAACGGCTTCGGTCATAGGAGCTCCAGATCGAGGTCTTGGTGTTTCACGGGCGCCTGATTTTTCACCAGCAAGGGGAGGAGGGCGGCTCTCGCCGCTGCCCCGAGATCGGCGCGTTTCAGGGCCAGGGCGACATTGGCGCGCAACAGGCCGATCTTGTCGCCGCAGTCATAGGTGACACCGTCGTATTCCAGGGCGTGGAAGTCTTGCGTTTCCATCAGGCGGAACATGGCGTCGGTCAGCTGGATCTCGCCGCCGGCGCCGCGTTCCTGCGTCGCCAGCAGGTCGAAGACCTCGGGCTGAAGGATGTAGCGCCCCGAGACGATCAGGTTGGAGGGGGCGGTGCCCTGGGGCGGCTTCTCGACCATGCCGGTCATCTTGTTCAGCCGGCCGCTCTGGGTTTCCAGCGCGACGACACCATACTGGTGCGTCTGGTCATGGGGCACGGCTTCGACGACGATGACATTGCCGCCCTTGGCGTCATAGGCATCGATCGCTTGTTTCAGGGCAGGCGTTTCGGCGTCCATGACCATGTCGGGCAGGATGACGGCGAAGGGCTCGTCACCGATGATATCGCGGGCGCACCAGACGGCATGACCCAGACCATGCGGCTGCATCTGACGCACGAAGCTCATCTCGCCGGCTTTGGGCAATTCGTCAAGTAGTTCTTGCAGCACCCCGGTCTTGCCCTTGGCCTGAAGCTGGGCTTCAAGCTCGACCTGATGGTCGAAATAGTCCTCGATGGCCGATTTGCCGCGCCCAGTGACGAAGACGAAGTGCTCGATCCCAGCGGCGCGCGCTTCGGCGACGACGTAGGACAGGATCGGCCGGTCAACGACGTTGAGCAGTTCCTTGGGCACCACCTTGGTGCCGGGCAGGACGCGGGTGCCCAGACCCGCGACGGGAACGACGGCTTTGCGAACGCGTTTTGGCATGAGAAAACCCCGGGAGAAAGACCAGGCTTAAAGAGCAGTTGGATTATAAAATTTCGATCAGATTTTGTTGCAATGCAGCATATTTTAAGCCGCGCGGCAAATGGAATCGGGCGAGCAATTCACATTAAATCCAAATTATTACATATTTTTCAGCGCAAACGGCCTCTCACCCTATGTTGACGGGGCAAGAGGCAGTCAAAAATAAGTTCGCGATCGCAATATTTTACCCGTCGCCCGCACGCCGCGCGGCGAAACCGGTCCACGACGTGCCTTTGACGACGACTGTCAGGCTCGCCGAGCCGGCAGAAAACGCGAATTGCACAGAAGACCGGCCGAGATCAACGACACCAGCACGCCAACCGGGAAGATTTCGATGAAGGTCATCGGCCAGCGATATAGCGGGTTGGCGTATTGCGTCTTGAACTGCTCCATCTCGGTCGTGACCTTGGCCAGGGCAGCACCGCTGACGCCACGGGCCTGGGCAGCCGCGATCTCCCCGCGGGCGTAGTCGCCGGCAAAATCCATGTGCGACAACGCGCACGCCGTGTCCCAGATGGCGACGTAGACGATCCCGGCGACGACGCTGATCCCCAGGCCCAGAGCCAGCGCCGGCCAGAACTTGATAACCCCGCCCAGGTCGATGTCGCGGTGACGCTTGATGGCGATGAAGATGGCGGTCAGCGCGATCAGCATGGTCAGATAACCGACGATCATACCGCCGATGCCACCGGATTCGTGCGGCCGTACGACGATCATGATGGATAAGGGCAGGCCGGCGATGACACCGGCGATGAGGCCGAAACTCAGAATTTTACGAAACATTGGGTCTCCCCCTTGGGTCAGGTTGTACCGCCGCACCTGACGGCAAAGCCTGTGCCAAAACAATCGCCCAAAAGGGTGATTTGATACTAATCACCTCAATTTATGGGCGTTTTTCACGGCAAGATGCCCAATTCGCGCGCCCTGTTGATGGCGTCGGTGCGGCGGACGGCGCCCAGCTTTTCGAACAGCCGCGCCGCATGGGTCTTGACCGTGTTCGGTGATACTTGAAGCACGCGAGCGATCTCCTTGTTCGAGCGGCCGGCGGCAATCTCGTTCAAAACCATCAACTCGCGCGGACTGATGCCGAGTGACGAAACCGCCTTGGGATTGCCTTCAAACGGTTCGGGTCGCGGCCCACCGAACACACGCGCACCGGCAAAGACGCCCAGGCCCAGGAAGGCGACGGCGATCAGGGCGATATAGACGTCGCCCGTATGGGCCCGCACCAGGCGCAAATAGTCGAGGCCCTGCAGCAGCAAGGTTCCCACGGCCAGACAGGCCCCGTAGATAATGATGCGCTTCCACATGGCTGTGAGCTTACCATTGCCATTCCGCGAGGCAAGACGGAGGCCCAGGACGGCTAAAACCGGAAATCGGGCAGGAAGGCCAGGGCTTCGTTCAGCGCCCGGCTCCATTCGCTCGACACCTTGGAAAAATAAGCGTCGTCGCGCTCGAACCGCCGTTGTACACTGATCCGCCGTTCATCCGACGGTACGACAATGAGGTCGATCGGCAAGTCAACCCCGGCATTGGCACGGATGGTCGAGTCGAACGACACGCACAACAGCTTGATGGCGGCCTCAAAACTCATGGCGGTATCGAGCGCGCGCACCAGCATCGGCCGGCCATACTTGGTTTCACCGGACTGAAAAAAGGGGTTATCTTCGCCGGCCTCGATGAAATTGCCTTCGGGATAGACGAAGAAAAGCCGCGGCTCCGCGTCCTGCACCTGGCCAGCGAGGATGAAGGTGGCGGCGAAAGGCGAGGCGCCCGGCGCGCTCAGCGGCGAATAGCGGTTGATGACTTCGCGCAGCGTATCGCCGACCAGGGTCGCCACCTGGAACATCGACGTCGCCTGCAGGACGGATGGGCCAGAGCCATCGCGCGCACGCTCATCGAGCAGGCTGACGACGATCTGCGTGGTGGCAAGATTACCGGCCGCCAAAAGCACGATGGCGCGCTCGCCTGGAACGTCCCAGCTATGGATTTTGCGAACCTGGGAAATATCGTCGACCCCGGCATTGGTCCGGGTATCGGACATCAGGATCAGGCCGCTTTTCAGTTTAACGCCGACGCAATAGGTCATGGATATGCCGCCCGGTTACACATTACCTTCCGGCATAACGCGAAATCGTTGGGCTTTTCTAAAGAGCCGGCGAAGACAGCCTTAGTCTAGTGATGCTTCGGCCGCGGCGGCCCGGCCGGTTGGCTGAGGTCGGCCGGCGCGGTCCAGTCGGACTCGATGATTTTCCACCCCGGATAGCTGGCTTCCCGACGCTGCTTTTCAGCGCTCCCGTCGGCCTCGGCCTGCGCCAGGACGCACATGCCGGTGTCGGTCGCGCCAGTACCGTAGGTCGCTGTCAGGTATTGCGAATAGGCTTTGCCGAGAGCGTTCGGGCTGGCCGCCTGGGTAACCGGAAACACCTGGCTGAAATAGGCGACGGAGGGGTGTCCACCATAGCAGAAGACGTATTGCGTCGTGGCATCTGCCGGCGCCGCGCCGCTCAAAGGTTTTGCCGAAACCGGTGCTAGCCCGCTCAGCGCCAGCCCTAGAGATGTACTCAGAATCGCGATCAAAACTGTGTTGCGCATATGCCGTCTCCAGATGTGTGTGTGAACGCTCCGTCGCTTTTTTACGCGTCGATCTATGCGCTCAAATGACGACACCTACAAGACAGGGAGGCCACGCGTTACGGTAACATCTTGCGGCCGAGGTCCAGCGCATCCTTGGTTACGGCTGAGGCATCGGCGGGTAACAGGGTACGCTCGGCAATCATCTTGTTGACTGCCCGGTCGACCGCGCGGGCATAGGCGTCGAGACTGCTATAGCGCTCCGCCGCCGATAGGCGCGGATCACCCCTGGTCTGCCGCTCGGCCCGGGTTTTGGCGAACGGGATGAACTGGCCGGAGCCCTCGCAGCCATCATTGGCCCAGGCCCCCGCGCGCAGCCCCCAACCGGTATAGGTGGCCAAGGGTACGCTGACGCGCGGCAATCGGATACCGGCAATGTCATTGCCGTCGGCATCGGTGCGCGGAATGAAGCTCGGGTAGATGGGCCCGTTCTTCGGATTGTCCTGATAGGGGGCGGCTAAACCGGCGCCTTGGGTCAACAGGTAGCGCGTCGTCTTCAGCCCGGTATAGGTCACGCCCGGGATGTTCGGGAAACCCATACCGGCCTGCGGCAATGGCGGCACCAACGTGCCGTCGGAAAGTTTCGGCACCTGGCTTGGCGGGGGCGGGGTCCCCTTGGTCACCCATTGGTCCATCGCCATGAACAGGGCGCGCTGCACCGGCGCCGAATCGAGCGGGTTCTGCAACTGCTGGCAAGGACCGGTCTTGGCCGCATTGCCGGTGCCGTGCTGGCCGCTTGATATCAGGTACAGGCGCGCATAGGGCGAATCCGGCAGGTCACGCTGGCCTGACGGGTCGGTCGACATCAAGGACGCCGCCTTCACCCAGTATTCGTTGGCCGAGTAGATTTCCATCGCTACCGGGCAGGTGTGGCTGGCCTCGCAGCGCGCAAGGCGGCTGTCGGTACGGCCAGTGATCGGATCGGTCGTGCTGACGTCGGCGAAGGGAAAGCGACCTTCCGGATAGAGGTGGTCCTGGCGATTGCGTTCGGTACGCCCCGGCTGCGACCAGCGCTGATTGAGGTTTAGCCCATCGCCAGCGGCGATCCACTGCATCATGCCGTCGAACACCTGACGACCGGACTCGTCCTCATTGAAGCCGTAATAGCGAAAATCGTTGAGCAGCCGTCCGGGCTGCGACACGGTCTCGGTATAGATGCGCATGATGTCGCCGGCCATCGGATTGGGCGTACCGAAATCGTCCGCCTTGGCGTAGCGCAAAAAGGCGTTCCAGTCGCGCACCGCCGCCATGCCGATGCCGTTCACCGTCGGATTCTTGGCCGTATAGCGGAACTCGTAGATGTCGTTGGCGGTGAAGGGCGTGCCCTCGGGCAACAGGTGGATCGCCGTGCCGTCGGCGTTGTAGGCCCAGCCTGTTGCCGCCACGACTTGCGGCGGATCATCGAGGTGAACGCGATGCGTCAGGGTGGCGGTCGCCTGATCGAGCGAGGCCGCGGGGTAGGCTAGGGTGTAGGACGCGCCACCCGTCACGATATATTCGTACGACGGCCCGGAGATGGTCGAACCATCCGGATTCTTCGCCACCGGCAGGGTGATCGTCGCATTGAAGTTGGCCGTGTTGCTACCGGCGGCGGCATCCCAGCCGCTAAACGACAGGCTGTAACCCTGCGGCATCAAAAAGGCGGTCTGCAGCAGGGCCGCATCCGTCACCGATCCGGGGTCGTTGCCACCGACGCCGCGGTTCAAGGTGCCGATCGTCTTGCCGCCGCGATTGGGCGGTTCATAGACCATCTTGTGATTGCCCTTGGTCAGATCAATCGGTTTCAAAATATAGAAATCGAAAGCGTATTCGACCATCCCCTTGGCATTGCGCGGCGCCAAAGCAATGTCGGCAATGACAGCGTTCTTGGGGTCCGCCGGATCGAGCTCGCCATAGGCCTTGCCGGAAATCCGCTCGTACTGGCCGACGCCCGGCCAGGCATAGCCGCCGAAGGCCGGGCTCTGGTGGCCAGTAATAACGATTTTCGTCACATGGGCTTGCGCGGGGGCCACGACCACAAAGAGACCTGCCAAAACGCTCGATAACCATTGATTAACGCCTGGCACGCGGCGAACAGGTGAGGGGGCCTCGGACATGGTGGGCTGTCTCCTTCACCGATACGGTCGGTCCGGCGCAAACTTGTCCGCATCCCTGAAGCTGTCAAGACAAGCCTGCATATTGCGGCAAAGGACATCCACGGCACGCCGATATGGTTCCATGGCACAGACAGCTCGTCCGCGGCCGGTTTTCAGCGCCAATTTCGCGTGGCGTGAGGTCAATTTTGCGCGGCTACGACAGGCACGGCTGAAGCGCCATCTCAGGTGTCGTCATGGCCTAATTTCCCATAAGATATATTAGGCGATAATATACTACCCATCCATGTCAACGGTATTTGTCCCACCACGCGTATATGTCCTGAAACGCGCAACACCGATCGTCATCGCGCAATCATCTGAACGGACGTTTATTCCAATGACCCATACAACTCGACGCGCTTTTCTTGCCGGCACCGCAGCCGCCGGTATCGGCGCCAGCCTTTACGCCGGCGCGTCGGTTGCGGCGAAAGCCGTCACGTCCGTTTCCCTTTCCTGGCTCGACAAAGCGCCGCCGGCTGTGCCCGGCGGCATCGCCTGGGGCGTGCCGTGGCCGCGCGGCACGGTGTCCAAGACCGCCCAGATGACGGTGCGCGACCGCTCGGGCCAGCCGCTTCCTACGCAAAGCTGGCCCCTGGCCTATTGGCCCGACGGCTCGATCAAATGGACCGGTCTGGCGATCGCCGCCGACGCCACGACCGACGGATTAAGCCTTGAGGTCGGCAAGGCACCCTCGCCTGCGCCCAAAACGCCGGTCAAGGTCAGCGAAGATGGCCAAAGCATCACTGTCACGACAGGGCCTTTTACCGCACGGATCAATAAGGCGGGCGACAGCCTGATCGCCTCGCTGGCCATCGACGGCCGCGAAGTGGCCCGTGACGGCCGCCTGATCGCCCTGCGCGAAGACCGTTCGCAATACGACAGCGACGGCATTCTGCGCGAAGACCGCTATGGCACCACGGTCACCAAGATCACGGTCGAGCAGTCCGGCCCGGTGCGCGCCGTGGTGCGCATCGACGGCACCCATTCGGGCGGGGGGCGGCAATGGCTGCCCTTCACCGTGCGCTTCTACTTTACCGCCGGCCTCGCCTCGGTGCGCATGGTCCATTCCTTCGTTTTCGATGGCGATCAGAAGGCCGACTTCATCAAGGGATTGGGCCTGGCCTTTGCCGTGCCGTTCCGCGAGGAAACGCAGAACCGCCATATCCGCTTCGCCACCGACGGCCACAACCTGTTCTCCGAGCCCGTGCTGATGGCGCCGGGCTACAAACCCTCGGCGATGCAGAACGCCGTGCAGTACGAGACCGCGCAACTGGCCGGCCAGCGCATCCCCAACCTGGCCCAGCTTTCCGACAAGGATCGCACCGCCATCCAGAGCACCGCCACCTGGGACAGCTTCAAACTGACCCAGCTGGGCCCGGACACCTGGCAGCTCTATAAGCGCACCAATGCCAAGAGTTCGTGGCTGCACGTCACCGGCGGCAATCGTGCCCGCGGCCTGGCCTTTGTCGGCGATGTCTCAGGCGGGCTGGCGGTCTCGCTGAAGCGCTTCTGGCAGAAATATCCCTCGGCCTTCGAGGTCACCGGGGCCGCGACCGAGGCGGCGGAGCTCAAGGTGTGGTTCTGGTCGCCCGACGCCCCGGCCATGGATCTGCGCCACTACGACACCGTCGGCCACGGCCTGGCTGTCGTCTATGAGGACTACCAGGCCGATCAGGCCAATGCACTAGGCGGGGCCAATACGTCCGAGCTGACCCTGTGGGCGACGCCCGAAACGCCATCGCCGGAAAAGCTCGACGCTCTGACTGGGACCGGCGCCACGCCGCCGCTGCTCACCTGTTCGCCGCAGCACTATTATGACAGCCAGGCCATCGGCTATTGGAGCCTGCCGGCGACGCCCGCACCGGGTCTGAGTGCCGATGACGTCGCCTCGGCCGACACCCAGCTCGATCGTGCCTTCACCTTCCTCAACGGCGAGATCGAGCGTCGCAAATGGTACGGCTTTTGGGACTTCGGCGACTATCGCCGCACCTATGATCCGGTCCGTCATCAGTGGATGTACGACATCGGCGGCCACGGATTTAACGCCACCGAGCTGATGCCCAATGTCTGGCTGTGGTTCGCCTTTTTGCGCAGCGGCCGCGCCGACATTTTCCGCGCCGCCGAGGACATGACGCGCAACACCAACGAGGTCGACGTCCACCATATCGGGCCACTGGCCGGGTTGGGCTCGCGCCACAACGTCAGCCACTGGGGCGACAGCAAGGAGGCGCGGATCAATGAGGCCTTTATCAAGCGTTTCTACTACTACCTAACAACCGACGAACGCACGGGCGATTTGATGCGCGAGCCGATCGCCACCATCGAAAAGTCGATCGCCGCCTTCCCACCGCTGCGCGAAGTCGTTGCCCGTCCGGACGTGCAGCCGCCGCTGGCCTTCATCCGCGTCGGGCCCGACTGGCTCGCCCTGGCCAGCAACTGGTTCGCCGAATGGGAGCGCACAGGTGACCCGAAATGGCGCGACTACTGCCTGACGGGAATGAAGGATATCGGCGCCATGGCCGATGCCTTCCTGGTGCGCGACGCCGTCATCTTCGATCCGGCAACCAAGCACCTGAAGGACGCTGGCGCGCCCAATCAGGGACCGACCCAGTTTCTGTTCCTGTTTGCCGGCGACCAGATCGTCTACGAGCTGATGTCGCAGATCGATTGCCCGGAATTCGTCACGGCGTGGAACCGCATGTGCGCCCAGTTCGTCGACAGCAAACGCGCCAACTGGTATTTCGAGCCGCGGGTCACCGCCTATACGGCCAATACGACCGGCCACGCCGATCTCGAGACCCGTGCGCTTGATCTTTATCGCAACCTGCTGCATCCCGACGGCCACGACTATTTCATCGCCAATCCACTGGCCGTCGATGGGCCGGGCGTGCCGCAGCCAGCGCTGGAAAACCCGGCCACCAACACTTTCAACAAGGCGCTGGCCGTGCCGGAAGTGTCGCAATGGGCGATCAACCTGATCTCGATGCCCGAGCTGTTCCGCCGCTTCAAAGCCGGCGTACCTGCCAAATAGCGCTAAGGATCTGGAGCACTCACCGTGACGTCAGATAGCGTTGCCGTTACGGTCGATATGACCCGAGCGGTATAGCGCCTCACGCAGCGGCGCCAATTGCGCTTCGTAACGCCGCCACGCCCCGACGCCTTGGGCGTTTATCGGCGCACGCATCTGGGCCGAACTGGAGGTCATAATCGGACCGGAGGTTTTATGCGGCATCAGGCACGCCTCTTCGAACGGCAAGCCGCAGGCTTCGAGCAGGGCGCGAATCTGCGTTTCCGGATCGCCGATCAAGGCTTCCAACGACACATCGACCATATCCGGCACGCACGTCCGCCAGTGACGCATCAGGTCGACATAGGTTGCGTACTGGGCCGCCAAGTCCTCCTGACGATAGATCCATGGATAGTCCGCGCCCATGGCGATCTTGAACAGGCCGAAGAGGCCGTCCATCGGCTCGCGGCGGCTATGGATAATGATCGCGTCGGGAAAAGCCTGTCGAATGAGGCCGGTATAGAGATAGTTCTGCGGCAGCTTGTCGATCGTAAAGGCACTGCCGTCGCTCATATAGGCCGTTTCATGGTCGTACGACTGGGCGATGGTTTGCGGATCGAGATCGGCCGCCGCCGTTATAATGTCAGTGCTGAGCAGGCCGCCCACCTTGATACGGGAGAGACGTTTGACGGCGACCGAAAAGAATTGCGGCTCGCCCAGGGCCTGGACCTGGCTGTGCGCCGTCAGGATACGTTCGATCAAGGTCGTGCCCGAGCGCGGCAAGCCGACGATGAAGATACGGCGCGGCCCGGCATACATGACGGACCGCCGGCGCGGCATCGGGCGGGCAAATCGCGCCGCGGGAAAGTGCTGTTTCCAGGCCTCGACCATCGCCGCCTCACGACGGTGCGGAAAATCGGCAACCCGGACGGCCTTGGCTTCGCCTTCCTCGCCCCACGGTCCGCCGATTGACGGCAGAATTTCATCGAGCGCCGCCGCGTTGGCCTTTTCCAGCGCCCCCCAGGCGTCGTCGCGCTGACCGAGGTCATCATATTCCTTGAACAGGGCAAAGCCGATGCGCGACCGGTCGCCCGAGTTTTTCGTCGGCGTTCTCAGCAATTGGCGAACGTGGTTGTTATCCGCCGTCCAGCGCTTGAGGCGCGCCAGGGCGAGGTGCGCGCCGGTATGCGACTTGGCATCGATGGACGCCTGATAGGCGGCTTCGGCACCGTCGATGTCGCCGATCGCCTCGCGCGCCCGGCCCAGACTGAACCAGGCGTCGCCGGCCTCCGGATCGTCAGTTACCGCGCGCGTCAGCACCTCGATCGCCTTGTCCGGCAGGCTGGCATGCAGCAAGACACTGCCGAGCAGGTTCAGGGCAAAGGCGGACAGGCCGGGAATCGTCAAGGCGTCGCGAACGACCTGAATGGCGATCGTATTACGCCCCACCGACAACAGCAGGCGCGCACGCCGGCACAGAAAATCGCCCCGGCGCAGGGACGCTCGCGGCAATAAGGCCGCACCCTTGGCCAGGGCGGTCTCGGCCTCATCGAACAACCACATATGGGTGGCAGCCATAGACAGCGCCCACCAGGTTTCTGGCTGATTAGGGTCCTGCTCAGTCGCGCGCCGCGCGAGTGAAAGTCCTGCCGGCATGTCCCCGGAATCGATAGCGGCAAGGGCTTGGGTACGCAGGGGGGCGGCCGTGGCAATCGGCCGCGTCAATAGACTCATCGGGGTTATTCAAGAAATACTGATGGCCCCGGAGCCTTGATATTGCAGTATTTTTCGGCCGCCTGCAAGCTTGTCAGGCAATTTGGGCAAGAAATATATTTTTCGCCTGCGATTGAACCAAATGCCTCGAAAAGCCCTATAAGGGCGCTTTTTCCAGCCCCATTAGACACAATTTGGACGTTATTACTGCGCTGCGCGCACAGACGCTATTGATCAGCCGCGATGGCCGCAGCCCCCGTCGGCAGTGCCAGATCGGACTGATGCGTGAGCGTTTTACCATCGAAGCCGAACACCTCGACCGTTCCCGTGTCCATGCTTTCAGCCAAAAGCGTCTTGCTGTCGCGTGACCACGCCGCACCCTGTGCCCAAGACCCCATCTGCGTTGACGTGACCTTGTTCAGCTTGCCGCCCTCGATCCTCCACACCTGGAGCTCGCTGGTCGTATGATAGGTCGGCGCCGTGCGCAGCAAATTGGTGCCGTTATCCAGCGTCACGGCGACATAGCGGCCATCCGGCGACATGCGCACGCCTTCGTCGGTCAGGCCGGCCACCTGCGTGTCGACGACTATCGGGCGATCACCCGCCAGATCGATCAGGGTGATGCTGTCGGCGACCTTGCCATTGCCGCCGACGGCGCCGACCACGGCATAGCGCCGGTCGCGGCCGGAGGTCACTTCGTAGGGCCTGGGCTCGCTCAGCACCGGCTGCGGGTCGAGCGTCAGCTTGTCGCCGTGCAGCGACAGCAGCGACACCTGATTGTCACCATCACGCGTCAGCAGCGCCTTTTCGCCCTTGGCGAAGATCAGCACGGCCGCCGGCGAGGCATTGATATTGCCGAGGTCAAGCGTGTCGAGCGCCGTCAGTTGCCCCTTGGCGAACCGAAACAACGACACGGTTCCCTCGGCGCGATTGGCGATCAACACGCGCGTGCCGTCAGGCGAGAAAGCGACACCCGAAGCGCCCGCGCCGGCCTTGGTCGTCTGCACGACGCGAATCTTGCCCGTCAGCGCGATGACCGTCACCGTATCGTCAGGCTCGATCTGCGTCGGATCGGCGGCGACCTTGCGCGCCGCGCTGACAATGGCGTAGCGGCCATCGGGCGAGATGGCGACGCTGCAGGGGGGGCCGATGACGCTGGTCGGCGCGTGCATGGTTTTGACGATGTGCGGCTTGCCGTTCTTGAGCGTAAGAACGCTTACGGCATCAGGCGCCGGATGCTGTGGCACCAGTTGCGCCCCGTCGACCAGGATCTGCTTGCCATCGCTGGCAGCGACGACGACTTGCGCCGAGGCGGGCTGCGCGACGACGGGGGCGACCAACGCCGCCCAAATGGCCCCGAAAATCAAACCCTTCATGCGACCTCCCGCGTGTGCCGGTCTGACGCCGGTCACTCCGTCATACCCCATGAAGGAGGTAAAGCCAAATGCCGGCGTGCAAAAGGCAAACTCCCTTTAAAAAAAGGAATGACACCGGTTGCAACATGGCGACGGAAACTCTAGCCTAGGGCCGTTACACAGGACGACCGGCGTGGTTCCCGGTCGTCAAAAGAAAAATCAGGGAAGATATAGTCATGGTCTCATCTCAACGGCGCAAAGCCCTGGCCCTGTGCGCCAGCTTGATGGCGTTGGCCGCCGCACCGGCGATCAGCCATGCCGAAGACAATGGCCTTCTGTTCTATCTTTCGGCCAATAGGAGCCTGACAGCCGACTATGCCCGCGGCGACGCCGTGCCCAACTTCGCCAGCAAGGTCGATATCGTGTCGAACGGCTTTGCCGGCAGCGCCTTTTCGACCGCCGACGATCATGTCTTAAGCTGGAAAGCCCCCGGCAATATCTACGCCCAACGCGGCACGGTGTCCTTCTTCTGGCGTTCGCGCACACCGGTCGGCCGCGCGCCCTTCGTGCTGTTCCGCGTCGGCTACGCCGATCACACCTCGTGGGACATGGTGTGGCTGCGCATCGACTATAACGGCCACGGCTACGACGCCTTCGTCACCGACGACAACCTGGCGCGCGTGCGGCTGTCGTTCAAACTCGATGAACTGCCCAAGCCCGATGCCTGGACGCACATCGCCGTTGCCTGGGACGAGACCCGTGGCATCAAGCTCTATGTCAACGGCAAGGAGGTGGCGCACAAGGATCAGGTCGCCGTGCTCGACACCGGCCTCGACCAGTTCGGCACCGCCAGCCGGGCCGTCAGCCCGCATCAGGTGATGAGCCGCTACAACTTCATGCGCGGCTCCGATTACGACGAGCTGCGCATCTATGACCACGCGCTCGACGACACTCAGATCGCCGCCCTGGCCAAGAACCAGACGCCCGACGTGCCGGCCGAGCCGGCCGGGGACCTGTCCAACCCCGCAACCCTGGCCGAATGGAACCTGCGCTACGGCTGGAACCGGCCGGGTGATGTGCCGGTCGAGCTGAAAGACCCGGTGACGGCGATCCGCAAGGTCGAGTTCGC
>OUNM010126299.1_pt1 | contig 66868 bp, 40 predicted proteins | sample 1769961 | NCBI WGS metagenome assembly OUNM01 (sample SAMEA3914820, study PRJEB12502) | metagenome | biome: forest; material: soil | place: USA | collected 2012-03-12 | depth 0.3 m
CCGCCCCACCTCCCCCGCCGCCTCTCAACGTCCCTCCTTCCCGAGCCCGCCTTCAACTCGCGGCGCGTCTGGCAATGAACAAACGCAACGCGGCAGCCGCCGCCGCCGCTGCCAACGGCGAACAGGAAGGCACCTCCCCTCCCACGGCCGACGACGCCACAGGCTCGGGCATGTTCAGCGCGCCAAGCAACACCACCACCGGCGCCAGCGAGCGCCTGCGCAACCCCTTCGCCGATTACGACGATGACGACGACGACGAGAACTCGGGCAGCGGAAGCGACGACGGCGAGGTGGAGAATGTCGAAGGCGAAGGCGCGGCGAGCAGCACGGGATGGGACCGTGGCTCGTGGTGGCGTGGTGTGGTCCGCAGCGCGCGGCGCGCGGGCAGCGGCAAGCCCGGCCAAGGCGGCGATGTCGAGGTGGAGCGGTTCGGGGACGGGCGCGACGACGATAGCAGTGATGAGGAGGGCGTCAGCAGGCGGATCAACCTGGACGAGGAGGAGGATGGCGAGGACGAGGAGTTTGGCGACTTTGCGATGCCCGAGGTGGAGGCGCGCGGCCACACCCCCGGCGGCGGGGTGTCGGGCATCGACCCCGCGAGGGAGAGCGTGCTTGTCAAGCCCACCGCGCTGCACCCTAGCGTTCTGAAAAGCAGCGGTATCAGCCCGTTCAGCAGCTTGTGGCCGTTCTCGACGAGGGAAAAGAGCGGCGGGGAGGCGGGTGCTGAGGGGTCGGCTGGTGGTGGTGCTTCTTCTTCCTCTGGGCACATCACCGAGGAGCCGGTGGAGCTGACGCGGGAGGAGGAGGCCATGATTAGTGAGGATGGGAAGAGGATTGATCGGGCGGTGGAGGCGACAAGGCGCACGAGCATTGAGGATCCGGATGAGGATGAGGTGGATGTTGGGGAGGAGATTGTTGTGCATCGGGCTGCTGGGGGGAGGTGAGGTGTGTGCATGCATGGTGCTGTCGCGTAGTGTGGCATCAATGTGGGATGAGCGATGTGGCTGGGTATGGATGGGGTTTGATCTTGGGGGTGTATGGATGGGTCGGTGGGTGGGGTTTGGGGGTGTATCTGTACTTGTAGTCTACCTACTTACGTTGATTTGATGTTTTGGTTTGCGACACTGTCGTCGTTTGTGGGTTGATGGCACGCTTGGTTCATTGTCAAGGTTAGGCGTGCTTGTTTCGTCATGATGTCGGGCAGCGAACTGGCCCCCTTTTTTCCGAGGGCCTGCTGTGCCTTGAGACGTACGTGTGGGCGAGAGTAGCGAAGAAGACGGAACAAACGGCAGAGAAGATCATGGATCAGACGGTTGAGAAGCCGGCCAAGACAAGTCGTGATAGTAGGAGCGTCAAAGGACGATTTGGAAAGAGAGCATCCCCATGCCAGTTCACACTGGATACCAATTACCAGGAGATGTCTCGGCCATCTGGGATTCTGAATGCCTTGTACGAAACAAAATCAACACCGATCACGCTTCACCGTCAAGTGTTTCTGATTCTGACCATTGCCTTCAAAGGTGGTGTAGGTAGAAGAGGATGTAGAGATGCGGAACCGTGCCTGTCTGCGTTTATTGACTATGTTGTTGAGCAATAATTCCAGCTACAAGCCAGCACTTAGTCTGACTTGTAAGCTAGAGTTGGTACTGCGAACCCTTAAGGAGTTCGCAGCTTCTAACACCATCCAAGCTTCGCTGTGGTTGAGTTAGCGACCCCACGGCATGGAAATCGCGGGACTAGGGGAACGTGACTTGCCTAGAGTGCATCGGTCGTCCGTGTAGTGCCCGTTGATGTAGCAGCCGCCCGTGACGAAGGGTGGGGGGATGTAGTCCCAACCGCTAGACAAGCGCGCATAGTCAGCCGCCGCAAAAGGGGTAGCCCAGCAACTTCCAATCCACTCAACAAACACTCACCAGTTAGTACTCCCGCCAACAGTGACGCACACACCCGACTTGACGCAACTAAACCATCCCACATCCCCTTTCTTAAACGTCCCCACAACCCTGTAGTTGGTGCCAGGGCCGGCGCGGCAGTTGACTACACTCGCGCCCACGATTGCGCACACCTGCTTGACGTCATTCATGTCGCGGGCGACGACGTCTGCCGTCTCCTCAATCACGGGCGCGGCCATGAGGGCCAGGGGGACGAGGGCGGCCGTAAGGAGAGAGGTGAGCTTCATCTTGGCGGTGTTGACGGACCGGATGGCTTGTGGGGGGGGGGAGGCGAAGGGGAAGCTGGAGAATTGGGGGACTGGCCGACTGTTATGGTTGACAATTCCGCCCTCATACCGCAGAATTAAACCCTACGAGGAGGCTTAACAGTAAGACGGCCTAATCCTCCCGTCGACGGACTGGCTTGGCGCGCGTAGAATGGTTTAGCGATGCCAGAGTCTGGGGCGATTGTGGGTTTGAACCCTGCAGGACTCGCAGGCGATGCTCCTTCGGCCCACCAAAACAACGACCAGCGCTAACGCTCTTCTCCCACCGGTCATACATATCCCAGAGCCGACTTTAGGGAATGTGATGATCGGCGAGACGGGGAGTGTATACAGCATGCTTTGCCTCCTTCATATCCCACTGCTTTGAGTCCCATGAAATAGCAAGCTGCTGATGATATGTCCAGTGCATACATCGTCAGTCGGTGTAGGCTTGGGAGGTTGGAGATCGTGCTCATCGTGGCGGACTGACTTTACGGTCGGGTTTGCCGGGGTATCCGAACTGCGAGGTTCCACAGCCCCCGGATCAAGAAGAACATCCAAGATAGCAGCCATAAGCACTACTGCACTTGAGATATAAAGGCCAGATGGGGGCAAGAATAAAACGGCGTTTACCGGCCTATTGGACGGCTGGATGGTGGAGATCAAAGAGCTTGGACAGAGAGATCTGGGTTGGCTGAATCCAGAAGTGGCTCTCTACTAGGCTTCCGGGCTCCCTTTTTCTCCAATCCCAGCGCGCACATGCAGACGGTTCAAGTTGATTCCAACACTCGCTTCATATCTGTGTAAGTCAGAGACTACAAGCCAGTCCTCGTGAAGGCTCCGCAGGCTGTCAAAGCAGCAGCATGCTAGAGGCCGGTGGCACGACTCGCCGATCTTAGAGTTGGTTAGGTAGGGAGGCGATGCAAGTGGACGACAGGGCAACGAAATGTTTAAAGATCCCTGGCGTGAATGGCGTTTTCAATGTATTGTTTATTCAGCCGCCTCACTTCCTGATTGTTACGACTCCGACTTTGCCCCAGCAGCCTGAGTCTCGCCTCGGCGAGCAATTTCTCCAGCCAAACGAGGTTCCTCAAATTCTCAGCACTTCCAGCCTCGTCCTTGGTCCAGTAATCAGGCGTGTAAGTCTCCAGCGGATTGAACACCAACCCCGAAGGCTCGGCTTCTCCTTCACAGCGCGCCATATACACGCGCGGATCAACCGGCCACTTCTCATCCTCCCCGTCTCCTTCCATCAGAAGCTGACCTAGCTCCGGATGCAGCGGCTCCACCGGCTCCCATCCAGTGACCGGCATTCACTTGAGCCCAGCGACAAAGTCAACAACACCCTCTCCTCCGGGTTCTCCGCGAGCCGGTCCACGGCAACCTGCATCAGGTCTCGCTAGGCGGTCGCAATCCTGCGTTCTCTCAAGCCAAGGAACATCCGTCTTCTGCGGGAGCGGCCCAGGGAACCGGAATTGCAGTCGATGAGATCCTAGTCATTGGTGACGAGCTGCACGATGATGGAGTTGCCCCAGGGGCCCGCGTGCCAGCGGGATGCTGCAGAAGTCGCTTTCGCGGTGCGTGGTGTACCGGAAAAACTAACTCGCGGCTGCTTTCCGCCATCTCGGGGCGGTCTTGGAAAGGCTGATGGCGGTGGTTTTGTTTGGTGTTGAAGATTGTGTGAGAAAGGGAGAAAGCGGAGCGAGTTGTCACTTCTTCTCTTCTTCTCAAGAAAGCCCCTGCAGCACTCACTTGACCTCTGCACTTGAGTGATTGGCTCGTTCTTGTTCGTTGGCTGATCATGGATCTGAAGCCCTTCCCAAGTTCCCCATCAAGTACGCGGAATCCACCATCACCCGACATCCCGAGTGCCCTTGTCACTCATCACATAGTCCTCTCCCCATGCTCAAAAGACCAAAAAGCCAGAACGCCCCTCACGCTTTCATGCATTTCATTTGCACACTGCCGTGCGCGAGACCCAGATCTACCAACCCTTCCTCGTCGCTTCCCACGCTGTCCTCGTGGTGCGCCCCAGCCTTGGAGCGCACCGTCTCGATGTGCGTCCTGACAGAGATGGCCGGGTTGGTGCCTGACTGACCATAGCCGGTCCGGATAGGGGCGGTCGTCGAGACGAGGCCGAGCCGTTGCAGGCCGCGGTGGAAGAGCGACTTGAGGCACGGCAAGCAGGCGGCGATGATGCCAACCTGTTCTTCGACGGCAGCCCACAAGGCGATCCTCAAACCGGTGTCGCCGGAGTCGTTGTAGGATTGGATGATGACGGTCTTGGTGATGGAAGCCGCAGACGCGAAGATGCCGAGGCCCATGAGGAAGAGGATGACGAGGCGTTCGCGCAGCGGCCGTCTGATGTGTAGGATGAAGGTGGACGGCATAAGCGACAGGATGATATCGGTGAGGATGGTCACTGCCGAAGTAAAGCTGAAGGTGTCGCGGAAGGCCTGGAAGCTCCAGCACTTCTTGTCCGTAATGGTTGGATCCCACAGTCCGTTGAGAGGGATACAACGCGTTGTTTGCATGATAGTCACGAAGACAGCCATAACAACCTGTATAGCAATGATCGCGGAAAGGAATCGTTTCCAGAACTTGCTCTGTAGCAGCCGGAGCAGCATGATGGCAACGCTGATCTTGATCAACGGGACAGACAACGCAGACATGACTGCGGAGACGACGCTCAGGGGGGCGCCAACGCTCAGAATATTGGACAGATATACGAAAGACGATCCGGACAACGCCGGAGTGTTGGCAGCAATGATCGAGGCGAAGTCGACGGCAGCAAGCGCCTGGGATGACGAGTGTTAAGAAGCGACCTACAAGAATAAGAGCTCAGGAGGATTCTTTTGTTTAGAGAACGTACTGCTGCTAGAACCAAGAGCCAATCCTCAATGTTCAATCCGGCGGTGGCAGATTTAAACCTCGTGAACACTCGTATACCAACAAGTGTGGAGGAGATGGCTAGCAAAGAACCGACCACCCCAGCGTACACACGGGCGTAGTAGACCAGTCCGTCGTCAATGGGGAAGCGGATCGACGAGGGATCCGCCATCGGATCCGCCATTGGATTTACCGCTGGATTCGCCGCTGGATCCGCCATGATAGGAGTCGCGGCCGAGACAAAATTTGGTGTGTAACAACGGCTTTGCAACAGGCACTGATGAGGGACAAGAACCAGTGAAGGCTGGCTACCTTGGAGTTGAGGACTGATCCTTGACGGACGGCGAGGAACACACCCTCCCAGGAGATGCCAAATCTATATTCGTGACCCAGCTGCTGCGCTGGTAACATCCGTCAGCCACTAAGTAGAATCTGGAGAACCTTACTTAAAACCCCTGACTGCAGAAAGCCACAGAGACCTGACCCGGCCGGGAGGCGGACCAATAACTCGCGCAGACGCCGCAGCGCGTCCCAGCTCCTGGCGGTCTGTGCGGTTATATCTGTTCCCCAGTGGTGTATTCTAGACAGCAGGCCCTCCTCTCATGTTCAGAACAAGGAAAACGACGGGAAGTTTCATGGAGCTAACTATTACTTTGTAGCAAAAGCCCCGTGTGGCGCCTCAGCCCATGATGCTGCCCATGCCCAAGTCCGGAGCGTACTTTGTATCATTGGATTTGGGTGTCAGCAAGCCCGTCGCTCGCCTCGCAAGCAAGCATGGATCTTCACAGCGGACGTTTTGGATAAAGTGCTGTCGGCGCCTCAGCCACAAAACTTATCTTGGCCGCGCGCGCAACCGGATTTCCACGGTGAGGCATGCAGACCGGATTCGCAGATGGCTCAGGGTGGTGCTCACCCTGAGCAGCCACATCAATGAGCCCAGTGCCGTTGGGCCTTCTCCAACGGCCATGCCACTGTTGTGGCGTTCCCCGCCCCTTGTGAGTGAGTGGAAGGTGAGTTCGGCGCCAGGCTCGATCTCAAACCCACACCAGGGGCACCTATGTCCGGTGGCCAGAAAAGGCGCGGCATGTGGATTTACCGACGGGCCAAAGTGTTGCACCCGGTCCCGCAAGTCGATTTGGGGAAACCAGGATCAGATGGACGACAGCTCGGGGAAGACAGGCGAGACAGGCAAGGATTTCTGCCGCATGAAAGCTTGATGCGAAAAGGCTACAAGCCATTCCATAAAGGGAGTAGCTCGAGCGCTCGGCCATCCAACCGGTTCACCGGTTTCCTGCCACAGGCTGCCAGAAGCACAGCACTTTTGGAGCGCCGCCATGTGCGAGCGAGGGTCAATTGCCGCGAACAATTGCCGCTCTCAACGGACTTCCAGATGCAGCACGCCACAAAAGACAGTTTAGCACGCGAGGACCCGGAGGGTAAAGCGCCGGGGGGGCCCGAGAGACCAAGCCGTCTCGACTCTCGAGGCCGTCCATGATGATCTTCATCTTCGTGCCCTTCCAGTTTTGACCCTCAGCCACTTGACCCGTCCTTGGGGCTGGATGCAGGTCTGGTTTTGACGCTATGGGTGTTCAGGACTCTGCTGGCCGACTACCTAGGTACCTAGGTGCCCTCCAGCCTTTCAAGAGCACAGGCCACCGGACTCGAGAGGCAAGGAAGACAGACAATCCGCAGCTCGCGCCCCGGGCTTTTGTAAATGCCCAGGTCGGTTGACAGGGGGAAGGACGTTTGTTAAAGTGAGGCGATGGTAAGAAACGCCTACGCCTTTGGCTACTAGAGTAGTGTAGAGAAGCGAGAAGTTTGCCTGCCGTGGCAGAAACTGAAACAGGTCTGCAAAGGACCCGTGGACCAGGCACGGTGACGTCTAAATAAACACCTGGTAATCAACCAGCAATGCTCCACAGACAGGGCTCCTGGCCCACCTCCCTGCGGCAAAAAGGGTGTCATAGATTGATTGGCTACCCAGGCTCGCTAGGTACACGGCTTGAGGATTGGTTTCAGGGGCCCGAGGGCGTGGCTTTGTCCTCCATGTCCGTGTTCAAGTACCACGCCACTTTGCTGCCGCAGCTGAAAACGTGGTGCCCTTTGCCTTACCTTACACAAAGGGCTTCAGTTGGTCCAGGGCGTGCGTCTGAACAGTCCATCCATCGGCCTTGTAGCCGTCGCCCAAGAAGTAGTTCTTGGCCGTCTGGTTGCCCCTGAAAAGGAATTCCATCCAGGCAATACCAGCCCGGCCGAACTTGCCACCATTGGGTTGGTTGAGATCACCGCCATGGCCGAGCGGGAGGTTGCCTTTCCAGGCCGCCGTGCCAGCGGAGAGGGCCTTGAAGTCGCGCTCGGCCTATTAATGGAAGGGTAAGCCCGGTTCGTACTAACAATGGGAACATACTGGAAAGTTAAAGGACCTATGCAGGCACTTACATTCTGGTAGGCGATATCGCCTGACCCACCAATGATGTACACTATCGGCTTGGTAAAGGTAGAAGCAGCCGTGTAGTTAGTCAGCAGACCAGACGAGAAGATGCCGATGGTCTTGACGCGCGGATCCCAACTCATTGCCATGGCCTCGACCCCGCCGCACGAGAAGCCAGCGGCCATGATCTTGGTGGCATCGACATTCACGTATCTGCCCGTGCCCGCCACCTTGACAGCGAAATCAATCGAAGCCGTCATCATGGCCGCTGTTGTCGAACCACGGCCGCCAGGCTCACCAGAGGCAACAACAAGATAGCCATGCGAAGCTACCGCATTGAGGAAACGGGCGTTCGAGGACCCGTCGCCTGAGCAACCACCCTCCCCCCATACCAGCACGGGCAGCTTGGTCGTCCCCGTGTTAACGGTGGGGATGTAGATCGCATGGTTGGCAAGAGCCGAGTCAGTCGAGACAGCCTGCAATATCCATCACGTCAGCGCTCCCTGTTCCCCCCTTTTCCTTTTGGTATTGGTGCAGGACTCAGAGCACTGGCCAAACAAAAGGTTGGAGACATACCACCGGCCCATAGGGGCCATCACCGCCGGCCTGAAAGATCAATTAGCCTGCAATTTCTTGCCCCTGCTGAGCTCATGCAGCAATCCGCGCCTCGAGTTCACTGCTCAAGGCCAAGTTGTGTGTATTCATGTAAACTCACGGTTGAACCACCTTGGCGCTCCTGCAGGAGAGTCGGAGAGGCGCCAGTGACGCTGGCGAGTGCCGCCACGATGATGCAGTTGGCCTTCATGATGCAGCGGTGAAAACTTGATTTGCTGCTTGGAGTTGCGATAGGTGCCTCACGACGCAAGGTCAGAAACCAAACAAGACCTTGCAGTTGAAAAAGACTAGCTGGGTCGACTGGTGCCAGACGAGTCGACTTATGTACATTTCGTCTCCCATCGCAGTGTGAGACTGCCCGCCTTTGATGTGGAAAAGCCCGACCGCAAGCACGAAACATCTCAAAACAAGTGGCAGTGCAACGGGCTCAGATCCGACCCAATCAATACGCGAGGCTTAAGTCCTCGAAAGTCTTCGCACGACGGGGGTTTTGAACGCTTGACAGAATTTCCGCAAAGCTTTGTTCCAGTCGGGCCTCGTTGAGGCGAAGTGTATTCTGGCACATGAAGATACAGCCGCAGCCGCGCCAATGAAAATACTCGTAACTGAAGACAGAATCGAGAAGTACCAAGGTAGATAGTACCTACTCCCCTGCTCAGGCACCGCTCTGCTTGCCGCCTCCCCGCTCTCCTCCCCCGAACAATTAGACTACTCGTACATCGTCACCGCTGAGCTGCATAGGTACATGACTGGCTTTCCCCACAAAGCAAGGAGGGCAGCATTAAACCCCGGCACTTCCACCGGCACATGCGTTCGGCAAAATCTAAAAGCCCTCTCCCAATTCCTTGGAACCTCTTAATATATCTCGACCCGGATGCTCAGCGCAAAAGTAACAGCCCAATCTCGGCTGCGCCGGGATCCTGTGCGCCTAATATGCCTTGGATATTGGAGATCGGAGCGTTGCCCTCAACCTGTTTGAGATCCGATGTTGGCTGCATTTCGACACCCTCAGCTTCGCTTAGCTCTCGCCCATCGATTGAAACCCACACAGATGTTTCCTTCTCATGAGGTGGAACATTATCCGAGAGGCCGTGGTATGGGGTCCCGAACTGCCTCGTGAAGGCGACAGACGGTTTAGTCACTCAAGTACCTACCTATAACTTCGTTTCAATGATTCAATCGTACATCCATAGTGCCATGTCGTACCTTCTTACCTGAAATGGGGGTAAAGCCGCTTCATTTACGGTCCGAGAATTGTGGCGGCGTCGATCCTACCCACAGCAAGCACAGGCTCTAGCAGTTGCCGCGCAAGGTTGCCGACCACTCGAGTTTAGACACGCAACTGGGATAGGATGACATGGATCTATGTCTCAATTCCACCAGTCTCGCCAATACCAGATATGAATCCCTTTTGCTTGATCCCTCCATTGTGTTGAATATCATACCGAACAACACCTCGTTCTCGACCCATTGAGGAGACCAACGCGAAAGAATGAAAGTCACGCTGCTTGTTTTTCACCTCGTCTGCAGCGTGGTTGCTCAGCGGCCGACGGCAACGCTGAAGGATGCGATATACATAGGCACGACGACAAAAGTCGCGGCATCCACAGGTACAGCCACGGTCGACAAGTATCTCGGCGTTCGCTTTGCGGCAACGCCAGAAAGGTTTCGAGCAGCTGTGTCCTGTGCCGCCGGCAACAAAACAGTCAATGCTGTGACTCAACCACCCTCTTGCGTACAGCAAGGTGAGAACTCAGTGAGGAAGGGGAAATAGGAAGACAACACTGACCCGAATGTAGGGGGTGCTTCCGACAGCGAGGACTGCCTATTTCTCAACGTTTTCGCACCTCGAAGTAACACTTCACTGACCGAAAAGGCCGTTATGCTCTGGTTTCACGGCGGAGCTCTCCAGTCGGGATCGATTAGCCAGTTTGACGGATCATCACTGGCGGCCAGCGGGGACGTCATTGTGGTGGCGTCTCAGTATCGTTTAGGCGTCTTTGGGTTTCCAGGCAACGTCTCCGGTGTGCCGGCGGACGAGCTGAATCCGGGCTTCCGCGACCAGAAGGCGGCGCTGCGATGGATCCAAGAGAATATTGCCAGTTTCGGTGGCGACAAGACGAAGGTCACTATTTTTGGTGAATCTGCCGGGGCCGTGTCTGTGGACTCGCAACTCTTGAGCGAGGTGGACAAGCCCCTGTTCCACGCGGCAATCCTGCAAAGTGGCGGCCTTCACACTTTCAACCGGGTAGCACTCGGGGTTGGTGTCTACGTCACGGGGCTCGGTACGGGCAACAAGCCGGACGAGGCGCCGTTTACGACTCTGGCTAGGGCGCTGAACTGCGCCACGGGAAACACGCTGAACGTGACTTGCGTCCAGGCCCAAACGGCCGCCAAGATCAAGTCGGCTGTTCAGAGCGTCAACCTTCTCTTCCCGCCCGTGGATGATAGCGGCCAATCGAGCGTGGCGGACTCGGATGCGGCGAGACGGGCTGGGCGTATGGCAAAAGTGCCCGTCCTCCTCGGAAGCACATTCCAAGAGGGCAACATCCTCCCGCAGAGCGCCATCACCGGGCGGTCTCTGGCGCAATGGGCTCAGCTGATCTATCCGGGCAACACGACATTGCAGAACGCCATCACTCGCGCTTATGCGGTGGGTAGCAGTTGGCAGATTCAAAGCGATGCAGACGCCTCGAAGCTGCTGCATTCCGACTTCCAGTTCGCTTGCACGACCACGTACGACAGCGACATGATCTCGGACCTTGGCATACGTACGTAAACAAAGGCAAAGAAAGAGTATAGCTGAACATGGGCTGACGTTCTCCAATGCAGCTACGTGGCGCTACGTGTTCAACGCCTCTCTGGCTGGGGGCGGCTTGGCGGGGCACGGCAGCGATGTGGGCTTTGTCTTCGGCTCTCAGGCCCAGTCGACGACGGCCAGCCAGCAGCTCAGCTACAAGATGCAGACCGCATGGGCATCGTTTGCTAAAGACCCCGCGGCCGGGCCCGGCTGGCCCAGATACAGAAGCACGCTCCTGTCGCTCGCGGATCTCGGAGGTCAGGGCGGGCGAGATTCCATCACGATGATCGACCCGCAGGTGGTAGATTCGAGGTGCTCCGTCTTCTCGGACGCGTATGACCCGAATAGGGCCAAGACGGTGTCGTGAACGTCCAGGCGCACGATGGCACCCTAGGGACGACATGCAGAGTATGGCTTCTACGCCAGAAGAATACATCCAGTCATCAGAATGACTTACCTGATCCCCATGGTTCCAATGTCAGTCCATATGAAAGTGCCCGTATACCAGTGCATCTCAGAGAAGCGCACCGGCTCACATCTAGGCGCAGGAAGCGGTAGGGATGACCACGCTGCATACATATATAGGTATGCAAAGAAAACTTTTCTTTCTCAGAAAACGGTTGAGGGTTGGCGGAGGTACAGTACGTGAGGTAGCGACAGGGGTGAACTTGCTGCTGGGCAAATGCAGCAATTTTCCAAGAGACCAGGAACAGGCTCCACTGCTGTTCTGCGAGCCGCGCGGGCACCAAGCAAGCGGAAAACCCCCGGGTCGAGCCCGCCCCTGAATCACGTGACTATTTCCCCTGAAATCAGGGGTCGCGTGTGCCTGGCTTGGTCAACTCGAGTTAATTAATTCCTCAACATGCATTTTCGTCGGAATCGCTGTCACTGCCAACAAGAAACCGTCCTTGTGATTGACGACGGGGGATGAAGGCTTGGGTAAAAGGGAAGAATCACCACAGTGTTTTCATCAACATTAACTAACTTAGGGAGGGAGCAGTACTCGACAGCAGGCATGACGAATTAAAGCGAGCGAACTCAAGTATGTGCCAAAAAAAACATATATTATCTCAATGTGTATAGGACCTCCTTCCCTGGAGAAAGTGGCCCCAAAAAGAAGAAAGAAGAAAGAAACGAAAGACAGTGATGCTCCGGCGTGCCTCGTCTTGTTTGAATCTGACTCGAGCAAAAGCTCTGGATTGGAGGAAAGGGGAAATCCCGACATCTTGCGCACCAAGAACCGCGGTCCCGGACCTCAGTTGACACATGAGTTGCACAAATTTTGCAATCATGCACAACATGGCCCAGGTTTGCCGTCCCCTTCACCCAAGTCGCATGGCTTCCCACCCTTCACCTGATCAGAACCTGTACATGCGGGTCTTCTTGCACTCATTCGAGCAGCCCGAGTTGGGCCTGCCGTTGTCGCGCCCAAGGTCGCACTGCTCACCAGCCTCAACCTTGCCGTTGCCGCAAATGGAGGTCTTCTTGCATTGAGCGGAGCAGCCTGAGTTCGGCTTGCCGTTGTCGCGGCCAAGGTCGCACTCCTCACCACCCTCGACCTTGCCGTTGCCACAGACCGAGGTCTTCTTGCACTGAGCGGAGCAGCCCGAGTTCGGCTTGCCGTTGTCGCGGCCAAGGTCGCACTCCTCACTGGCCTCGACCCTGCCGTTGCCACAGACCGAGGTCTTCTTGCACTGAGCGGAGCAGCCCGAGTTGGGCTTGCCGTTGTCGCGGCCGAGATCGCACTCCTCGCCGGCCTCGACCCTGCCGTTGCCGCAAATGGAGGTCTTCTTGCAATCAGCCGAGCAGCCGGAGTTGGGCTTGCCGTTGTCGCGACCAAGGTCGCACTCCTCCTGGCCTTGCTTGTGTCCGTCGCCGCAGATAAAGGTCTTCTTGCATTGAGCCGAGCAACCCGAGTTGGGCTTGCCGTTGTCGCGGCCAAGGTCACACTCCTCAGTACCTTCCTTGTTGCCGTCGCCGCAAACAGGGAGCTTGGTGCACTTGGCCGAGCAGCCAGAGTTATCCTGACCGTTCAGCTCGCCCAGGTCGCACTCCTCAGAGTCGGCCTTGGTGCCGTCGCCACAGACAGGGAGGGTCTTGCAGTCGGCAGAGCACCCAGAGTTAGCCTGGCCGTTCAGCTCGCCCAAGTCGCACTCCTCAGAGTCAGCCTTAGCACCATCGCCGCAGACGGGGAGGGTCTTGCAGTCGCTTGAGCACCCAGAGTTGTCCTGGCCGTTAAGAGGGCCAAGGTCGCACTCTTCGGAGTCAGCCTTAGCACCATCGCCGCAGACAGGGAGGGTCTTGCAGTCGGCAGAGCATCCAGAGTTGTCCTGGCCGTTAAGAGGGCCAAGGTCGCACTCCTCGGAGTCAGCCTTGGCACCATCGCCGCACACCGGGAGGGTCTTGCAGTCGGCAGAGCATCCAGAGTTGTCCTGGCCGTTGAGAGGGCCAAGGTCGCACTCCTCGGAGTCAGCCTTAGCACCATCGCCGCACACAGGGAGGGTCTTGCAGTCGCTGGAGCAGCCGGAGTTGTCCTGGCCGTTGAGAGGGCCAAGATCGCACTCCTCAGAGTCGGCCTTGGCACCATCGCCACACACAGGGAGGGTCTTGCAGTCGCTGGAGCAGCCAGAGTTGTCCTGGCCGTTGAGAGGGCCAAGATCACACTCCTCAGAGTCGGCCTTAGTACCATCACCGCACACAGGGAGGGTCTTGCAATCGCTAGAGCAGCCGGAGTTATCCTGGCCGTTGAGAGGTCCAAGGTCGCACTCCTCAGAGTCAGCCTTGGTACCATCGCCGCACACCGGGAGCTTCTTGCAATCGCTGGAGCAGCCCGAGTTGGCCTGGCCGTTGAGGGGGTGGCCGAGATCGCACTCCTCAGAGTCGGCCTTGATTCCATCACCGCAGACAGGGAGCTTCTTGCAGTCGTTCGAGCAGCCAGAGTTGGGCTTGCCGTTGCCACCGTTGTTGCCTCCGCCGAGGTCGCACTCTTCGGTGTCGGCCTTGATGCCGTCACCGCAAACAGCGAGCTTCTTGCAGTCAGTCGAGCAGCCAGAGTTGGGCTGGCCGTTGCGAGTTGAGCCAAGGTCGCACTCCTCAGTGCCTTCCTTGTTACCGTCGCCGCAGACCGGGAGCTTCTTGCAGTCGACTGAGCAGCCCGAGTTGGGCCGGCCGTTAGCTGGGCCGAGGTCGCACTCCTCCGCGCCTTGTTTGTTGTTGTCGCCGCAAGTGGGGCAGCAGCAAGATTGCGCGCAAATGTCAGGGCAGGCAAAGCCGACGGTCGTATACATGCGGCCGTTGCTGGTCGAGTCGATGTTCTGGCCCCGGTTGAAGCAGGTGGTGGCGGCGGAGCGGCTGTGGCTGCTGACCAGGCCGGCAGACACAATGATGTTCTGGCTGCAGAGCTTCGTCACCTTGGGCTCGATGACGGACAGCACGGCAGATACGGGCACCCAGCAGTTGGCCTTGTTTCCAGAGACCGTGCAGTAGCTGTTGTGGGGCCATTTCGAAGAGTTATCTGAAAGCGACCTCGAGGGAGTGGCGTTGTTGTCGAGGATGGCGAGATACGCGTCGGTAACGGTCTCGGAGGAGACAGCCGTCATCTTGACGTGGAAGCAGGTCTGGCTGGAGAGAGGGCTGGGGCACGCCTCAAGCGTGTAGGTGACTCCGCCGGAAACGTCAAGGCTGTTCCCCCACTTGTTTCCGCACTGGAGATCAGCCGTTCCGCCGGCCGAGACCGCGGCCGGACCTTGCGCCTTCTGGGAGCAGCAAGTTCCGCTGGGGCAGGTATCGATGCGAGAGAAGAGGCGGCGAGGTTGGCGACGGGCAAGGTGGGTCGCCTGCTGGCAACACGCGTTGGATGAGAGGGCGTCTGTGGCCCCGGCCGGACACACATTGGACACCGCGAGACTGCCGCTAGCCAGCACAAGGCTGGCGAGAGCGACGGTGGCTCGCATGTTGGCGGATGTTGAGGGAAGGGCGGGCGAAAACGAGAGGATGAGAGGTGGGTGAGTAGCCTGAGCAAGAAGAGGATGTGCTGAACAAGACGAGCGAGGACATCCTTTATATCGGTGTCAACATGAGCCAGCTCACGGGAGGACAAGACAGGCCAAGCAACTCGGACCAAGGAACCCGGTTGCGCCGCTATTACCGCTCTACATCGATAGTGCGGAGAAAACGTGGTCGCCTGTTCTGTGTGTGGCCCAGCTAGCCTGTAGCTAATGCAGTGGTATTGGGAAAGTGGTGCCATCTCGATAAGAGACAAACAGGACCGAACCCGGGGACGACAGCGAATTCTAGCCTCAGTCGGCTTCAGCCTGCTATCCCAATTCAGTTCGCAGCTTGAGACAATGGATGCTGTGGAGCTACAGCAAGTCAAGTCTAGACGCGGCAGTGACTAATAGGAGTGAAGAGCAGCCCCTGGTTCAAGCACGCCAAGAGGCCGGACGAGGAACTAACAACTCCAACGACGGAAACTTGTTCGAAGCCCTTCGCAAGCCTTTCTGCACCTAGCAAGCGAGATGTGCGTGAGCTGTCGACAGCTGAGGCGTTGATGGGTGGGTTGCGGTGTGCACGGGTGGAACTCCGTGGGGCCGAGCACCGGTGGACTTCCGAGGCCGAGCACCGGTGCTAGACACGTTCTAGGCTTCCGGATGCGCCCATTTCGGACGGGCGCTTGCCCTGAATCTGCCCCGGGTTGGTCCCTGACGACTCACGAGTCAAGGGCTCAGGCTAACTGAGACCAGGAACCGCCTGCACATGTAGGCTTTTGCAGATGAAGTTGACCGTTCATTGGCTCGCAACCGGCAAAAGGTCCGCCAAGGTGGTCAAGTTGCCTCCAAGCGCCGAGACGGAGTCCCAGCTCGCCAGCCTCGACAGAGACACGAGTTCCCAGCAAGCGTGGTGGAGCCCGGGAAGTCCAGCCACAGCCGGTGGAACCGCTCAGGGGCGACACCACCGGCTCCGAGCCATGTGACGTATGACAAACACCAAACCACTTGATTGGCTTCCATCGACGCTCATCGACGTAGTCGGCACAATCCCCGGCTCGACAGCAGCTGAAGCCTCGTCTCTGCATCGAGCGCTGGGTGTGTGCGTTGGCTCCCCTTGGGCTAGGTTTTCAGCTGCTTCGGGCTCTCTCTCCAGGGTCCTCCCCTTCACGAAGGCCCTAGTGCATGAAGTTGCTCCATGCGACACGCGTACCATAGTAGAGGTGTTCTTGTTTTGTCAGTGTGCCTTTTTGGCCTTGTAAACTTGCAGAATGTGGTTAGGACGACTGTGTCTCCAGGAACTTCTCCCCTGAGGCTTGCGCTTCATCCAGCATATCCTCGAGGTAGGCTGGTGTAATCTGTGGGTGCCCATTGAGATAGCGGCTGCAAGAACAGCGCTATCGGTTTCAAGGACTGAGAGCTATCGTTCCAAGGACTGAACACTATTGATTCCAAGGACTGAGCGCTATCGAGAATATTCTCAGGTCGAGCCCGAAGCCCGAGACGAGCATCCACGGGGCATTGTCCGCCATTGGCGCTGTAACGTCTCCTGGTTCCTGAGCCCCGAGCCGTCTCAGAGCGTACCCGTTGCCAAGTTTGCTACCGTCTCTGAGGGGGCGCATTTGAGGCAAGAACTGCGGTGCTTGGTGGCAATGAGTGACCGCTGGGTGTTGCCGCTGGCTGGAGGGACTTGTCAGGAGGATTTTCGACTCTGTGCAATACCACACCATGAAAAAATAGCAGTATGGGCCCGATGAGGTTGTTATATGGCGTACCAATGGCGGTGCCTTCGCCGGAAGATCTCTCGAGTCCAGTGTCGAGGGAGAGTCCCAGAATCACATCTTCGTAAGGAGCGTCCTACTCTGCGGCTCGTCTCCTCAGCCGGCTTTCTATCATACATAATCCCATTGTTCCGGATCTTGGGCCCATTGGACCTCACAAGCACTCATAACCAACAACCAGGCCCGAAACTTCGAGTACTGCTCTGCAGCACCGTATCCGTAGGCCTAACCCAACGGTGACAGACAGAGACCTCCCGCATCCCTCAAGCCCCTCCCTCCCGCATTCCTGAAGTTCCTCTGGTTACCCTCTTCGCCAATTGGATAAACGGCCTGCTGTTATGTCAGGCGTACCCATTGTTGGGTAGCCGAATCTCTCGGGTTACTCCAGAGATGTGCCTGTGGGAACGGCCGCAACGGCGGCGCGGGGGACAAGTGCCGTACTGTGAAGGCGCCGTAGAATCTGACCGGCTTTCCGCAGCCCCCTCCCCCTCCTTGTCCTGCCCTTCCAGAGTCCTGCCACGTTGTCCAGCCATCGCACCACATCCTACCAACCGGCCGCTCTGTCGCTACTTGCTGGTGGGGGCGATGGCGACGGTGGCAGCGAAATACAGCCAAGCCGAAGGTTCAAAGAATTTCGTTGGCACTCTGCATGTTCCTCGTCGTGGTCGTCTTGAGAAACGATGACGCCGCGTGTGTTGGGGTATGAAAATACTTCTTGTCGGTCGGGTCGGAGGGTTGGCTGCCTTCAAGTTGCTCAGGGCGCCAGCAGCAGTGGGAAAAGGTTTCGAGGAAGATTCTGATGGGGCGGTATGGCACGCAAGTCCATGATTCCGTTCGCCTCTCCGGTTCACGTCGTTCGGGGCCCTGATCGTCGTCACGGGCCATTTTGAGGAAGCGAGGGCGTGGGTGGGACGGAAGAAGGGATTGTTTGGGGAGATAAGAAAGCCCGGTATAGTCGGGCAAGCGGGAGAAATCAAGTGCTTGATGGGACCTACGAGGTGCGTAGGGATACTGTTGTTATTATGACGTCGAACGAGTACCACAGTATTGGGACGATTGCTTCCTTGCAACCCGAGAAGGGGGCGTCTAAGACGCGTGAATAAGCCCCCTAAAGCACGCACGAGTTCCAACGAAGCCTAAGCACATGTTCGCGCCGAGCACACCACAATCTTCTCAGGTTTACCGTGCCATCTCCATGTCCGCCTGCGGTATCTGGCTCTGTGAATAACGTCCTATATTAGACGCCCGGTCTGGACTCGAGACTAACGCTCTTAGCGAGCACTAACCTATCATAGGTTATCCCCACCCCCGCCCCCCGTCCAGACCCAGGAGTGAGGTTTAGCTCTCCGAGCTCCACAAAGTCTATTCTGACATCCCGGAATAGCAAGTTTCGGGACGCACTAACAGGCGCCAACGTCCCAAATAGCGTATGGCCTAAAAGCGTGTGTGTGGCCTAAACAAGCGGCTGGGCAACTCGAACAGATTTTGTCAGGTAGCAGCATAAAACGCTATCAAGAAATTGCTTGGCTGCACAAGTCACTCGCATCGCTCTACACCTTGCGTCACCGAGTGCTGTCAAAACTCGGCCACCCGCTTGTCTGGGCCCCTCACTTACCATGTACTGCACCGCACCTGGCAGCCAAACTGCCGAATAGGAGAGTTAGCAGTCTAAACTCAGGCGAGTCGGGCGTCAGCACAGTTGAGGACCCGAAAACCAGTGGCTCGGGAGCCGTCCACGAAGACTGCCAGACCAAATATACTCACTCGACTAGGTGGATGAGGAGAGCTGAACTGCTGCCGAGCTGAAGCCGAGCCTCAATGGTTGGTTTGACGGAAACCAATCAAAGCTATTTGTATGTGTCAGACATAAACAAAACTGATCTGAACACGCCACTGGTGATGGACCAGCGGAGAGTGAAAATTCCAGTTCCCGAGGTGCTCAGATCCGGTGCCATTCCCCCACCTGTCCTTAGCTGGTGTTCGCGGCGCCGCTGAGAGCGCCCGATCAGCCGCCCGTGATCTGTCCGTCATGACCAGCCCCAACCAACACCTAATCCCCTCGCAGCAGCACCGCGCAACGAGCAAGAGGTTGATCCTAGCAGTATACTGCTACTGACGTCATGACAGTCACCCACAAAGGAGGGAGGGAGAGCAAAGGAGGGTGGAAAGGTGCAGGGGATGGGGCAAGACAGAGACAGAACCTTCCCAACAGCCCTCCGAAACCGGGCAACCTTTGACCTCGGGCGTGCGGGCATTGTCAAGTCTCGGTAGTCGTTCCAAGCTGTGCGTTCCGCGTCTCCCTCAGCCATCCATCATTCCATCGACAAATGCCAAGGCGCGTCTTGTGCTCAGGCGACCAGCAGCGCACGCAAGCGCCCTCTCTCCAAGCTACTCTAACCCTTACTAGTGGTTCCGCCGGCGTCGAACGACAGCAAAGAGCATGCAAGCGGCCTTCTGCTCAGCTAGTCTAACCATTACTAGTGATTCCACCGGCGCCGAACGCCCTCTCGCGACAACCAGTGAATGCGCCCGAGCCTCACCTTCTAGTAGGCAACCAAACTCCTGCTATGTACGTAATGGCTCCGGGCGGGTAGGCCCAGAACCGCTACGACCTCAAGTCCGGTGCTCCGGAGTACCCACTACGCGGTAAGAGGTGCGTGCGATTTTAGAACAGCCCACCGAGTCTCCGCAAGTGTGGCGTCGCGGGCAGCGGGGCGACAGCCACAAGCATGATGCTGGCGGCTCGGGGGCGAATGGGCCGACCCTCGAGGTTCGGGTTAACGACCATTGCGGAAAGGCACGTTGGAACTAGGAAACACCATTTCACACAATCGCCACTAAGATACTTATTTCATTGCGCCGGACTGGCTTCGGAGACACCACTTGGCCCCATTCTAGTCTCGTCGGGTCAAGGCCAGCGAGCAGCATCGAGAGCACACACACCATCTTCACGCGCCCTGGCCCGGAATCGAAAAGCAAAAAACCGTTTGCATGAAACCCAGCATTGGCATCTCATGATGGGCGGATTGTTGCAGGCACCTATGGTGCTCCAGGCTTCCGGATGCACCCATTTCGGCCCGCCGCGACCACCGACGGGCGCCCCTGAATCCGTCCCGGGTCGGTCCCTTGCGAGCCAAGGGGCTAAACGAATCTGCCACGGGGCTGCCTGCACCTTGTAATAGATCTGACTGGTCATTGACTCCCAACAGGGAATAGACTGTCCTTTAGCAACGGGCTATCGTTTGTTTTCGTATCGCCGTCACCAGAGCTAGTGGGTGTGTTGCGTGGCCCCATCCCTCGGACTCCCATAATAAACCCCCCCCTCCCGGATACCGCCGTCGCCCTGAGCTTGCTGCTTCTACGGCCAAGTCATCCACGCTGTTTCCTCAGCGGAGCATACGTTTTGCTCAGCCTCTGACGTATCGCACGTCAACCAGTCACTCGTTTGTTACCTGATACACACTCATTAATGGCCCCTTCTCTCGTCCGCCTGGGCGCCGCTGCCCTGGCGTGTGCTTCGGGCGCTGTTGCTCTCGAGGCCTACCAGCTCAAGGAAGCTTACACCCCTGGCAACTTCTTTGACAAGTTCGATTTCTTCAGCGACAGCGACCCTAACGGGGGCTTCGTCCAATACAGGACCAAGACCGCTGCCGCCGCCCTTGGTCTGATCAAGACGACCGGCGACGACGTGAGCATCTCCGTCGACTCCATCAGCACTGACATCCACGGCCGGAGCAGTGTCAGGCTTGAGAGTGCTACCAAGTACAATGGAGGCCTCTTCATCGCCGACTTCTCCCACTTCCCCAAGGCCGCATGCGGTGCTTGGCCCGGCTTCTGGATGTACAGCCCTGACTCGCCAACAGCCGGCGAGATCGACATCTACCAGGGCTGGCACTTGAACACAGCCAACAAGATTGTTGCCCACACCGCCGGCCAGAACGTCTTGGGTGCATGCAAGGTCCTGTCGAGCGACTTAGCCAACAGCAACGTCATCTCCGATAACTGCCAGGCAGCTTCTGGGTGCGCAGCCCAGGAAACGAACGGCCTGTTCGGCAAGTCTACCGGCGGTATCTGTGAGTATTCCTTCCCTCTGAGGCTAGCTGCAGATGAGCCGTTGCTGACTTGCTGTCTCTAGACGCTATGGAGTGGAAGTCTGGCAGCATCAAGGTCTGGTCTTGGGCGCAGGAGAGCGCCCCCTCGGACCTCAAGGCCGCCAACCCGAACCCGGCGAGCTGGGGAAAGCCCCAGTTTGCTCTTGACAGCCGCTGCAGCGTTGACAGGGCCTTCAAGGACATGCGCATGGTCCTGAACATCGACTTCTGCGGCGATGGCGGCGACAGTGCCTGGGCTGCCTCGTGCAAACGCACCACTGGGTCTACTTCTTGCAGCACGTACGCACGGTGGAACCCGACGGTCTATCGTGACACGTACTGGAAGATCCGTGGCATCAATGTGTATCAGTTTGGGGCCATTGAGGATCCCGTCGTGGATCCCACGGAGACTGCCACTGCCACCGAAACTTGCACGGAGACTGCCACGGCCACAGAGACTGCCACTGAGACTGCCACGGCTACGGAGACTGCCACCGAGACTGCCACGGACACTGCGACTGAAACCGCTACCGAGACCGCTACCGAGACTGCCACGGACACCGCCACGGAGACTGCCACGGAAACCGCTACCGAGACCGCCACGGAGACCGCCACTGAAACCGGTTCCGAGACTGCCACTGAAACGGCCACCGAGACTGCCACCGAGACCGCCATGGAGACTGCCACCGAGACTGCCACCGAGACTGCCACAGAGACCGCCACAGAGACTGCCACCGAGACTGCTACCGATACCGCAACCGAGACTGGTACGGCCACGGAGACTGCGACTGAGACTGCCACCGAGACTGGTACGGCTACGGAGACCGCCACGGAGACTGCCACCGAGACCGCTACCGAGACCGGCACGGCTACCGAGACCGCTACCGAGACTGCCACCGAGACCGGTACGGCTACCGAGACTGCTACCGAGACTGCCACCGAGACCGGTACGGCCACCGAGACTGCTACCGAGACTGCCACCGAGACTGCGACTGAGACTGCCACCGAGACTGGTACGGCTACGGAGACTGCGACTGAGACTGCTACCGAGACCGCTACCGAGACCGGCACGGCTACCGAGACTGCTACCGAGACTGCTACCGAGACCGCCACCGAGACTGCCACGGCTACGGAGACTGCCACGGCTACGGAGACTGCCACGGCTACGGAGACTGCCACGGCTACGGAGACTGCCACTGAGACTGCCACGGAGACTGCCACGGAGACCTCTACCGAGACCGGTACGGCCACCGAGACTACCACTGAGTCGGCCACTGAGTCGGCCACCGAGACTGCCTCTGCGTCTGTCACAGAGTCTGCTACCCAGTCCATCACGGTGACTGCCACCGCAACTGAGACCGCCGAGCCCACAGACTTCACCACGTCGACGATCTACACCACCGTCACCTCCACCATCACGTCGTGCGCGCCCGAGGAGACCAAGTGCCCCGCCCGCGTCGTCACCTCGGTCATCGCCGTCAGCACGACCGTCTGCCCCGTGACCCAGGCCAAGCCGACCACCACGGCGTCTTCGACCACCTTCCCCGAGGACTGGACCACGTCGACCATCTACTCGACGCAGTACTACACCGTCACCTCGTGCCCGCCGTCGGTCACGACCAACTGCCCGGCCCACGAGACCACGTCGCTGGTCTCCGTCGGCGTCACCGTCTGCCCCGTTGCCAGCACCCTGCTCACGTCGACCACCGCCCCCGGCGCTGTAGCCCACCCGACGGGCAGCGACGACGAGGAGGAGGCCACGGGCAGCTTCACGGGCAGCTTCGCGCCCTCGTTTGCGCCCAGCTCGACCGGCAGCGGTGCCACCCCCAGCGGCCCCGTCACTGCCGCGCCGAACGGCGCCACGCCTGCTCCGACTAACAAGCCTGTTGTCGTGAGCGGCGCGGAGAAGGTTGTGGGCAGCGGATTGTTTGTCGTCCTGGCTGCTGCTGCTGCGATGTTGATGTAAGGGGGTAATTCTTGGTTGTGAGGGTTTGCTTCGTACTTGTACATAGGGGTCAACTCTGTTGTTGCTTGGTGATAATAGATGGCGGGGTTTGTGTTTGGCTAGCGAGTTGGTTAGCCGTGCTTGTAATCAAACTTTCTGTCCCTAACGAGGACGCCGATTTTGGCTGTTTACTCGGATGCTGCATTTTGTACCTCTCCAGGGGATGTGGTCGCGATAAATAGGGGTCGCCTTATCTAGCTCCTTGCGACTGAGTCCCGACGCAGGCAGTGCAGATTTAATGGTCAACTCCGATGCCATTCGAACGGAAGTCTCAACTTTTGCCGAACGCCCACAATGATGCACGTGTCCAACGCTTTTCGGCCATTTACCTCCTGATGGCCCCTAGTCAAACGAATCTTATCTGCTCCGTCAGCAATTGCCGGCGTGCGGCAGGGGAGATTCTGGTAGCGAAGCGGATTGTGAGGTTATCCTGTTGTTGTGTGCCGCGTCGCAACGGTTAATACTATTATTGCCGGCGTTCAATACATTGCGTGCTCGAGGGAGCATTGCGCAGTATATAGCAAGCAAGCAGGGCAGCCCAGTGGATCGACGAAGGGATGCCGACTGAGCCGCTCGGCGCCAATCCGCTGCCGCGTTGTCTGCCGGTTTTGGTTTCATCTTTCCACGGTTTCAGCAGCCAGCGTGTCAGCATCCTTCTCCTCTACAAGTGCTGACGTGGGGTTCCGCGAGTCACTGGATTTTTTTCGAGAAGTATCGCGTCCTTCAGGGCGGCCTGCTCTGAAGACTACCTCGAAATCCTTCTTTCCACTGCTTCCGTTACTCCGAGAGTCCGAGTATATTCGCAATCTGTTCCACCTATAAATTGACCGACGCCCACTCCTGAAAAGGGTTCACCTTGACAAGAGTTGCTGCTGAAGACCGAACATGGCAGCCAACTCCCCCAAACAAGCCTCCGATGGCACGCTCGCCGATGGTTCCGGTAGCCAAGACACCGTCCTGCGACAAGAGGTCCCGCCTTTCATGTCGAAGCTCAAGTACGCAAGCTACATGTACGGGCTCCAGAGCGTCTTGGCCCCCATTCTCTGGATACGCGATTGGAAGGAATCCCGATATCCAGCCGACGGCCGCCCCGACTTTATCAAAACGTTCGAGTGCCGGCCCGGCCTCCCCGTTCGGTACGCGGCTCCCAAATCCCAAAACCACCCACAGCGCCTAACCATGACCCTCGCAGCATCTTCTTCCCCGCCTCCTACGACCAAACCTCCCCGACCCCCTTACCCACGCTCTTCACCATCCACGGCGGCGGCTTCTGCGTCGGCCACCAGCGCGACGACGACGAATGGAACCGCTCCTTCGCCAACCGCCACACCACCCTCGTAGTCGCCCTCAACTACAGCAAGGCCCCCGCCGCCCCCTTCCCAACAGCCCTGCACGACCTTGAAGCCCTCCTCCTCGCGGTCCTCGCCGACCCCTCCCTCCCAATCGACCCAACCCGCCAACCGCACTCCCGCACCGCCCTCCTCGGCTTCTCAGCAGGCGGCAACCTCGCCCTATCCCTCTCCCAGCTCCCTTCCATCCGCGAACACCCCCTGACACCCGCCGCGGTAGTGTCCGTCTACGGCTGCCTCGACCTCTCGGTGCCTCCCCACGAAAAGCTCGCGAACCGGCCTTATAAACCCCACCTCCCTGCCCCGCGGGGTAATTCTGTCGACGCGCTGGCCACGCTGGCGCCGGTGTTTGATTGGTGCTACATCCCTTACGGTCAGGACCTGCGCGATCCGCTGTTGTCGCCGGCGTATGCGCCGCGGGCGGCGCTGCCGAAGTTTGTGGCCGTTGTGGGGGCGGAGTTGGACATGCTGGCTTTTGAGAGCTGGAGATTTGCGTGTCGGCTTTCGAGGGAGGGCGGGAACGGACGGAGGGAGGTACCTGAACGTAGGGAGGGTATTGTTTGTGGTGGTGGTGGGGGGGTGGGGCGGAAAGGGAGGAGGGAGTTGGTCAGGGGTGATGAGAAGTTCGGGTTTGAGGACGGGGGTAAGGAGGGCGGGGTGAAGTGGCTGCTTGTGCCGGATGTGATGCATGGGTTTGATAATGAGCATATTCGGGCCATGGTTGGGGGGAGGGAGGCGACGGAGGATGCCGTGGTCAAGACGGAGTTGTATGTGGATGAGATGGCGAGGTGGTTAAAGCAGGCCGTGTGGAGAGTGTGAGAATTGCCTGCAGAGGTGGCTGTTTTGTTGTTATTCTGATGGTTTGTTGCAGATGTTCTTCGTTGACGGCGTCATGGGTGTCACTCAGGGGTTAAGGGGGAGAATTGTGGGGCAAAGTTAGGGGCTCATAGACCCCGCTTTGGACCCCGCAATTCAACAACCAAGAAATCTCCTTGTGGTGTAGTTGGCTATCACGTTCGGCTGTAAATGTGTTTATTGATACCGAAAGGTCACCGGCTCGATTCCGGTCGAGGAGACTTTGCTTTTTCATTTTTTTGACTCATACCGCACCCCCTTCTTGCATCCTCCGATCAACGCTCCCGACTCCCTCTATTCCTATTCGGCACGACAACCCGCAATGAAATTCACTAAACTTCCGAGTCTTGGTGGCCGTCCTTCGCCGTTCTCCTCCAAGTCAACGGCGTTTTGCCAACTGGCTAGGTACCCGCCCCTTGATGATCGCGGCCTGGACGACGAACCCTCGCCGTTACTCTCAGAAGTCATTGAGCTGGTGACAGTTGTAGAACTATCCGTTGAACGAAAGACCCCTCGTGAAGGAATTCCTGGAACAGGTGTGCGTCTGAGACTCGGGTGTGACTCTCCCGGGCGTGACTCTGGTGGTCTTGGGTTATCCCTGTCCCACAGTGCCTGTCTGTGGTTCTCGTTTCTTCGCTCCACAGACTTTTGAGGCTGTGGCAGAAACGAGATCCGCAGCAATGCACGGTTTCTTCGCGCTTCCTCAATTTCCCACACCTCCTCCCATGATGGGCCTGCTTGCAGAGGAACTGGCCCATGTCAGTGCATGCTTACTCCTGTGATCTAGCAGTGGCTTACTTGTATCGGTCTGGTTTTGCGTCGTCTCGCGCCTCCACGAAAAGAAACGGAACCTCGTGCCTTTGTTCCGGATGAACCACAGACTGTCATCCTGGACCACATCGCTGCCGGAAGCAATGCTAGCTGGGTTGGTGTAAAAGAGATGCTTGAACCGAGAGAAAACCTGATTTTCGAAGATAAACTCGTTGCTGAGAATGATGTCGCACGGTAGATTCTCGATGACATGGAGGTCGCAGATGAATGTGGCCTTTGCTGCTGGGTTTGCTCCGGGACTGAGATACGACGAAAGGACGGCTGTAAAGTCGAGGTATTGGCCATAGTCCAGTTCGTGCGATGATTTTGGCGGCGAGTCGAGCTCCAGCTTGGCATTCAGAGCCATTCCGTCTGTGAGAATAGTCGAGCCGTCGATGAGTTCGACTTCCCTTCTGTATCTCTCCCCACGGCGGACTTGAAGCTTGTTGCGGCGAGCATAATCCCCAGAGACGAGCATAAGGTCCGATCCAGTATCTGCAACCGCTGAGGCTTCAGAGCCGTTGACGGTGCAGCGAAGGCGGTCCTTCGGAAATTCGTCCAAAAGAAAAAGACGGTTTCCTTTCTGGACACAGGGACGGACTCGCTTGACAATGCGACGGCAGAACTCGGTCAAGGTCTTTGTCTGGTCAAGGAACTTCCTCCCCAACACCAGCTCGCACACGCTGTTCCGGAGCACATGAAACTCCCGGCGATAACCATGCTTTTCGCCTTGGAACGTGAAGTCGCCAACGATTCGACCCACACTCTCGGCAACATGTCCTCCGATAAGACGTATTGATCGGGTGTCGGTGGCCCTGATTCTCAAACCGTGCAGCTTCGCGAAGTCCTCGGAAATGGCATCCACCGAAGAGCCCGTGTCCGGCAGCGCATTGACCGGAACGCCGTTGATCGTTCCCGGGGCTTCGTAGCACATCACGCCACGAAGACTCCTCTTGCTCGGCGACCAGGCACTCTGGCCGAGAAAGCTCACACTCCCTCCGCGTTTGTACATCGCCGACAGGACCTTGCGGGGGAATATCTTGCTCAGCGTGTCCGGGCTGAGGGCAAACGGGTTGTTTCCGACCTGAAAGTCGCTCTCCTTCCCCTGATCCGGCTTGAGCGCATCCGAGCTGATCATGATTTGGTCATTTTCTGACCCGGTGACGAGTGGAGGAGAGGCGCTCTTCTCCCTCCCTGACGACCCACCAATACAGGCATCTCTTTGAGAGAAAGCGGCGTACCGCGTATCGTCTGTTGAGTCGACCGAGAACTGGCGCGACCGCTGTGTGTTTGGGACGGCGAGGAAACCTTGGCTACGCTTGTGAGAGCTTGAGGTCGGCTCTGTTGGGCTTCTCTGAGAGGCGGGCGTGTCGGTAACGGGTTTGGGGTGGCCGTTAGCGTCCGGATTGGAGGTCGGACTGGGGTTTACGGCGGTGGTATCGATGGTGATGGTAGGTCTGGACGATAGGTAGGTGTTGTGAGGAGTCAGAAGACAAGATGAGAGAAAATATAGCAGGGTTTCGTTTTACGCCATGGCGCGGAATGTGGTGAAGATAGGCAGATACGTACGCTCTCTGTCTTCGAGCTAAAGTCAACGTAGCATCCTCGCTGGGGTTCAGCATGAATCTGGGTGGAACGCAGATGCCAGTTAGAAAGTGTAAGCAGCACGAGGCTCTAGCGAGCCGGTAAAACCAGACTTACTCAATGGAGGAACGCCTGGGTTTGGCGGGTAAGGAGTTGCCGAAGTTCTCATCCGAGTCACCGACATCAGGACGGCTGGAAGCTGCCAGGAGGTTGTCCATGGTGGTGTGTGAAGGGGACCCAGCGAAGGGTTGGCGAGACCTAAACCCTTCTCTTTCTGGTCACCCAGCAAAGTCTGGACGAGACTAGAACCCTTCCATTTCTGGGGACCAAGCGAGGGGTTGGTGTTCTGTGTTTGCCATGTCACCAACCTCCACGGCCTGGCTGTGGATCCAGGGAAATAGTGTGGCGGAGCTTGTCTTCTCGTACGGTCGTAGAGTAGAATAGGCGGACAGCTGGAAGGAGAGGGACCAACCCCGCGGCTGTGCGAGCGTCCACAAGTTACAGCTTGTTCCTGATGTCAGACCTGCTCGAGTTTATGAGAAGTATTGTCTCAACGGGCATAGGGATGTTGTTGAAAGCAAGCGATCCCTGAGAACGAAACGTCGTGCAAAAAGACGAGGACGCGGGGTAAGCGGTGGGCGATCTGGCTGAGCATGACACGACCCCTGCTGAGCCTTTGACCAGCAGTGACGCCCAATAGAAAGCTTGGGCAAAGGAAAACGCCCAATGCACAGCACTGTGTAACGTCGCTAGTGCTTGGTCACGCTGGCCAGAGGTTGATTAACGGCCCGGGGCGAGGCTTTGTCTGCGACTCCGCGTCGTCAATCACAAACTCACAGTGAATTCGCAGCCTCCCAGCAAAACTACCCGACAGTCAGAAACGGCGATAGAACCACCTTTGAAGTGGCCATCAGCAATGGATGTAGAAAATGCGCCACGGAAGAGAGGTTTCCCAGCTTTGGCTGACATGATAGCTGTCAACCCAGGCTATGAGGCCTTCATCTTCCGTAAATTCGACCGGCTCAGCGCACGGAATCTCCTTCACCTTGAGAGCAGGCTTGCATACTTCGAGAAAAAGCTGGATCAAGCGGATGAGCAAGGAGAACGTGGGGACAATGAAACTCTCCGTTCTCTTCGTTCTTGGGAAGCCTTTCAGGAAAACGCAGAGGACGCGACTCGTCCCGAGCATTCCCGAATGAAGATGGAAATGGAAATGGGGGACACACTGAAAGAATACCGTGAGATACTCTCTGATGCGTGAATCATGTCATCTACTAAGCAAAAGCAAGCAGAAGAAGCACTGCTACGCCAACACCAAATAGCATCGTTAGCAGGGCCCAGAAAACGGGCTCTTGATACTATGTGTGGTCAATTCTACAGGTACGGACAAGACCAGCTCGGAAACAAGAAGCGTCGGGCAATACTCGCCGGGGCCGCCGAGGAAAGGCTCGATGAGCGCAACCACCGAGATCTTGTAGCCGTGAGAGGGCCAGCTGATAAGGACCTTCTCTCCCGGTTTCTACAAGATCATTGGATATTCAAGGTAGCTACTGCTCCCTTGGGCGCCTTGATAACATCTGTGACGGCCAAAGACAACAAAAATAACAGACGAAACCGAACACATTAATGAGAGCCACGTCGCCTGGGTATCGGCCTCGGTGAGCACGGTTCTTGCGGCAATCCTGCTGATTGGGGCCGTCGTTTTATTGCGTCTCCTAAACCAAGAGAACGCGCAGCTGGGAGTGATCGCCATGTTCACGGTTCTGTTTGCGGTGAGCGTCGGGGTGTTGACAAACGCGAGGAGGGCAGAGCTATTCGCGGCGACGGCAGCTTACACCGCTGTGCTCGTTGTCTTTGTGTCTTCGCCGAGTTCAGGATCAAGCTCTTGCACGTGTCCAATACCAGCGAGATAATTGTTAGACACAGCACTGGATCTGCCGAGTTCAACCCATGCTCAGACCGGCTTTTGTGGTTCAACATACAACATCACTGACGGCATGCACCTGAGCGGGACAGTCATCTTCCAAACGACCCCTCAGCTCCTACTTCTCCAGGTGATATTATTCTAATTATGACTCTATGGGTATCTTTAGCACCAACTTAACCAAATCAAGCGCTTCCCTTCTCCTTGGCCACATCATAGACCGACGCGCGCGACCACTTGGAGCCGGCGCGGATGCGCTTCCCGTAGGCAAAAAACACAAACGGCACGGGAATCAGCAATACCGCCAGGCCGGCGGGGATGGACGAACCCGGGCCGACGCCGAGGTTGCTGTACATGGGCCCGACGACCAGCGGGAACGCGCAGGCGAAGCACGACCGCAAAAAGGTGTTGGCCGCCACGGCGGACGCGGCATACTTGGTGAAGGTGTCAACCAGGTAGTTTAGCGCGGCCTGGAAGATTGTGAAAAAGCCGGTGCCGAGCAGGACCAGGCCGATGCACGGCACGATCCAGTGGAACTGCGGGCCAGCAGTCCAGCCGGTCAGGAACTGGCCGCCGGCGAAGAGCACGGAGCCGATCATCATGGGCGGCAGACGGCTCTCGGGCACGGCGCGATTGCCCGCGGCGCGGTAGGCCTTGTTGTACAGCATCTGGTTGTAGACGTTGGCACCGCAGCCGAGCACGGCGCCGATGAAGATGCACAGGAAGGGCAGGGTGGCGACGAGCGGCGACCAGTGGCGGCCCTGGGCGAAGATGATGGGGATGGAGCCGAGCTGCATGTACAAGATGCCGTAGCAGAAGCTCGCGTAGAGCGCCACCAGGAAGCAGATCGGGGTGCACAGCAGCTGGATGGGACGCACCAGGAACTTGCGGGCCAGCTCGGCGACGCTGACGTCCCACTCCTCGAACTTGGTGTGCAGAGCCCAGTTCCCGCTCTCGATGCGGAGGCGGCGGGCCTTGTAGACGAGCAGCTTGGGCGGGTAGCTCTCGTCGATGAAGATGACGGCGATGAGCAGTACCGACAGCTGCAGGATCCCCGCGAGGTACAGGGTCCATCGCCAACCCAGATCCGGCTGGATGGCAACGGCAGTGGACACAATCGGCCCCAACGCCGGCCCAGCAACAACAGCCATGGCATATCCCGCCATGGCAATCCCCCTCATCTCAGGCCCAAACAAATCCCCCAGCACGCCCCCGGTGTTCGTGACCGGCGCGCTCGCAAAAAACGCCCCCCAAAACCGCGTGATCATCAACGCCTGGAAATCCTTGCTCGCGCCGCTCCCAAAGCTAAAGCACGCGGCCACGACCATCGGCCCAAACACCGCCACCCTCCGCCCATACACCTCGCTCAGCGGCGCCCACAGCAATGGCCCAACCCCAAACCCAATCAGAAACAGCGAGGTGCCGAGAATCGACACCTGCGTGCCCACGCCAAACTCGGCCGCGACCTGCGCCGTGCCGGGGGCGTAGCACGACGAGGCCCATGTGGCAGACATGGTGACGAGACCGTACAGGAAGGTGGTGATGACCTTTTTCTTGAGCGGCCAGTTGAGCGGCTTGTACGGGTCGTCTGGGCCGTCAAAGTCGACGAGTGAGGAGGCGGTGGTGGGGATGTGGGTCAGCGGGTGGGTGAAGACCGGTGGTGGGTTGGGGCGCGAGCGGATGTGCGAGAGGATGGTGGTGGTGCGGCGGCGAGAGGTGGAGGAGGGGATGGGGCGCGGTGGTGCGCCGCCCGGGTTGGAGAGGGTCGTGTTGACGGTGGTGACGGTGCTGGCGGAGCGGGCGGTGCCGGTGGTGCGGGTGCGGCTGAGGCGCATTTCCCGGGGGGAGGGTCGGTGGCCGTCGTAGTCATGGTTGTGGTGGTCCGAGTCATTGTCGGAGTCGGTGTCGTCGTCGTCGTCATCCTCGGTGTCGGTGTGGTACGAAGAGGGCGGGGTGGCGTGGAGGTGTTTTTGGTGTTCATGTTCATGGGATGAACTTCCAGTTGGAGTCGTCCCTTGGGAGAGTGGAGGTTCGGATGGTTGGCCGAGGCCGGGATGGGAGGAGGTGGGAGCTGCCATGGTGGGCGTGTGTCATGGCTGGGATTCTGGGAATGACACTTGAGACGGCTTGGCCAAGTATTAAATAAAAAATACAGAACCTCCCAGACTCTGAAAATTTGTGGATTGGAGAGAGCTTTGCTATCGCTGAGTCACGACGTCATCGCCCCGGCTCGGCAAGGTTCTCGGCAGGCGATCGGCAGGGTCCGGAGGCGGCCGATGCATTGGATTTTGAGGGTGCATTTTATTTGAGTTTCTCCCAATGGCGCAGGGAAATCCAGTCAAAATTGGCGGATATCATTGGCAGTCAAACTCTTCCTCTTGCATGTTTCTCGGGAACAGCAGCGTCGGCGTTATCTGCGGATCTGGCTGCGGGTGGCGCCGGCTCCGGAGGCGAGCGCGCCAAGTGGGGCCGGATCGGGTCCGATCGCCAAGGCCGAGATTGGTGCAGGCATTGCCTCCTTCTGGAAAAAACTGTCGTGCTGAATGTTCCCATGTCGAGATCTGGGCTCGCTGGGTGAGGCCTGTCGCTGTCTTTCCTCGAATTATTTCAGAAAATAGAGGCATCATCAACCTATCCAGACAGAGAAAGTCCTCTAAACACGTCGAAGGGAGGATAAGAGCATGCAGTGACTAAGCATCTCAAATTCTCGCAATCTGAAATTCTCAAATTCTCAAAGCTCAAAATCTCAAATCTTCAATTCGACTCGGCTCGTGTTTTTATTCCCGGCGCAACGCAACCCGCAACCCGCAACCGCAATCGCAACCCCCCACGTTCAGTCGGGACTCGAGATTCGAGATCCGAGCCGAGCTCTGCTCCGATCCAAGCAAGGCGCAGCGCAGCACAGCATGGAGCCACACGAAAAGACCCGGTTCGACGCCCTGCTGGCCTGGTCGCAGCAGCACGGCACCGAGCTGCACCCGCAGCTCGACATCTACTGCGACGACATCACCAAGTTCTCGCTCCGCGTCAAGCCGTCCGCCGCCGATGGCCTGCAGCCCGGCTTCCGCGCCGTCTCGTGCCCCGTCTCCACCACCCTCTCCTACCTGAACGCCCTGGTCGACGGCCCCCTTGATATCGTGTCACCCTCACCACAAGACCACACTCCTGCTTTCCCGCCCCGCTTCCTGCGATCGAACCCGCCGCACGTCGTCGGCCGCTTCTTCCTCATCAAGGAGTACCTCCGCGGCAAATCCTCCTACTGGTGGCCCTACATCGTCACCCTGCCCCAGCCCGAGCACGTCGACGCCTGGGCCCTGCCCGCCTTCTGGCCCGACCATGACATTGCCCGCCTGGAGGGCACCAACGCCCACGTCGCCGTCGAGGAGATGCAGGCCAACGTGAAGCGCGAGTTTAAGCACGCCCGCAAGCTCCTCAAGGAGGATGACTTCCCCGGCTGGCAGGACTACACCCAGCTCTTATACAAATGGGCCTTCAGCATCTTCACAAGCCGCAGCTTCCGGCCCTCCCTGATCCTCTCCGCCGCCTCCCAGTACCACGCCTCCACCCTCTTCCCGCCAAGCAGCCAGGTCCAACTTGACGACTTCTCCATCCTCCAGCCCCTCCTCGACATCGCCAACCACTCCCCCACCGCCCGGTACACCTGGTCCACCACCACCCCGCCAACCGCCTGCACCTTCATCGCGGATGACTTTTACCCCCCAGGCGCCCAGGTCTACAACAACTACGGCGCAAAGACCAACTCGGAGCTCCTCCTCGCCTACGGCTTCCTCCTCCCGCCCTCCGACACCTTCCACAACGACTACGTCCACGTGCGCAAGCGCAACCATCCGCAATCCAACACCAATTCTTCCGGAAGTCTAGATGACAACGACAAACCAAAAGACTTCCTCCTCTCCCTGCGCCCCCTTGCCGACTCCAGCTCGCTCGTCGGCCGCGCCAGGCTTGCGCTGAGCCCTCCTACCAGACTGGCCCGGCTGCCGTGCTTTGTGTGTGTCGAGTCCGCGCTGGTGGAGGATCTCGCTGGTGCGGTGGTTGCGTCGCGGGAGGAGGCGGAGGCTGTGCAGATGTGGAACGGTGAGGGTGGAGGTTTGGATGGTGGAGGTGGCGAGGGGTTGCCGGAGGCGGTGGTGCAGGTTGTGGACAGGGTGAGGGCTGTTTTGGGTGGGAAGGTGGAGGGGGATTTGGAAAAGTTACAGGCTGCTGCTGGGGGACTTGATCTTGATGGGCATGAGGAGGGAGCAGGGAATAGAGAGCTTGCGAGGAGGTATCGGGAGGGGTGTGAGAGGGTTTTGGAGGCCGTGCTGGAGGGGTTGATGATTGATGTTGAAGCGCAGGATGGAGAGGAATGACATGCGAATGTGGGGCCAGACATTGAATGTTTCTGTGCAAAAGCCAGCTTCGCGTTCTCATTCGATTCCTGTGAAGGGGGTGGGCGAACCGAATAATTATCGCCATGTTCCTCAGTGGGTGTCTCGGGTGGGCTGCAGTGGTAACCTCTTATGGCAGATTTCCACCAATGACTTTTTAATGACAACTTGGCCGAGTGGTTAAGGCGACAGACTTGAATTTCCGCATTCGCTATCTGTTGGGTTCGCCCTCACAAGTTCGAATCTTGTAGTTGTCGTTAGTTTGTTTTTTGGCTTCTCCTGCAGACAGCATTTATCCCCCACCGAGAAGCGCAGCCTTGTTTCTTTTGCCAGTGTGAATGCAAGATGCAGTGGTGATGTTCCGTGGGGTCCCAGGCCCGGCATCCCGTTGGGCCCCCTGACCCCCTGAACCGGAGCCGAGCTCACCTCCTTGAGTTCCCAGGCGGTTTCCAAGAACTCGGCGTTTATATGTACAAAATAGAGAGGCTCGGCATTCGGCACCTTTCCCATGCTGAGCCATATATCACACCATCTTTTCGGCGCTTGGGAGCTCAATCGGTCCCGAGATGTCGGCCCCGTTGTGCTCGCCTACGGCGAGACTGGGTCGTCAAGACTCGAGACTCGTCATCCGGCTAAACTGAAACAGCGTGTGTGGCATTCCAGAGATTGATACTCTAGCGAGTTGTTGGTAGCTAGTCGCTGCATATGACCTCCTCCTCGCTCTCGGTCAAATTACTTGGAATGGGCACCCTCGCCTGGGAAACCTAACTTGGCCCGGTCGAGTTGTACAATCCAATACAGTAGCACGTACAAGCCGACTCTGGCATCCGAGACAGCCTCCACTCTCAGTGTAGCCTCAAGCTCGATCTCTTGCATCGGGACCGCCACATGTCCGGTCTCATCACCAGCACTCACCCGACTCAGGGGCATCCGGTCCGGGCATCCAGCCAGAGGCAAGAGCTCCAAAAATATCCCTCCCAACCACCATACTCTCCCCTCACCCCCACTTTACTCACGCACAGTACTCTGCAACAAGTACGTCGCTTAGCATGTGCTGTCCCAGCTCGAGGCGTCGATCAGGAGGCCCACACATCTGTTGCTCGATCGATCCCCTGTGTGTATATATAGCACAGCTCTCTTTTTGCGGGGAAGAAGACATCCCAGGCTTCCTCCTGTAGCGCGGCAGCTCACCCAGTACCCCAAAGTCAGCCAGACCCAGCCCAAACAACAAGAGCACCGACAACAACAACAACAACAACAACAACAGGAACAACAGCCATTCCAATACCACCCATCATGACCGACACAAACCCCCTCCCGGCAATCCTCATCCTCTGCACCTCCTCCACCGCGCCAGGCCACGTCCTCCCCCTCTGCGCCATAGCGCGCCACCTCACCGCCCTCGGCCACCCGGTAACCTTTGTCGGCGGCGTGCAGCACCGCGCCCTGATCGAGCGCTCCGGCAGCGCCTTCTTCCCCGTGCACGCCTCCCTGACGCTCGAGCACGGCCCGTACCGGGAATGGGGCATGTCGCGCGCGCGGTACGCCGAGGGCCTGCCGCGGATGGTGCGGGACTTCGAGACGTTCTTTATCGGGCAGATTGCGGGGCAGGTGGAGAGTACGAGGGCGGCGTTGGAGGCGGTGAAGCAAGGGGTGGGGAGGGATAGGGAGGTGGTGGTGGTGAGTGAGACGATGTGGTTTGGGTATTTGCCGTGGAAGTGGGGGAGGGAGAACGTGGAGGGGTATGAGGTTATGCCGAGGAGTTTGGGGGTGAATGTGACGCCGTTGATGCTGGATGGGCAGGGGACGCCATCGTTTCCGTTGGGGATGCTGCCTGCCGCTGGTGCGGAGGGGAGGGAGAGGGATGCGGTGTTGAGGGAGTGGTTATACAAGTATGTGGTGAAGGGGGCCTATGACGGGTTTCGGGACAGGATCAAAGAGGCTGGCGGGGTGGACGTGCCGGACGAGTGGATGGTCAACCTGAGCGTCACGGCCCATGATACCACGCTGCAGCTTTGTCATCCGGACCTCGAGTACCCGCATCCGGACCTGCCAGCGCATGTCAAGTTTGCTGGGAACCTGCCGCCGAATAAGGACGTGCCGGCGTGGTTTAAGCTGCCGGACTGGTGGTCAGAGGTCGCTAGGAATGCGGAGCTGCCGGAGGGGAAGCCGACGAGGCGGAGCGTCGTGGTGGTCTCGCAAGGCACGTTGGCGAGGGACTACAGCATGTTGCTGGCGCCGACGATTAGGGCATTTGCGGGCAGGACAGATGTGGTGGTGATTGCGCTGCTCGGGAAGCAGGGGCTGGAGGTTCCACCCGGCGTCCTGCCTGCCCCTGAGGAGGGTGTCGACGTCAGCAATGTCCACGTTGTCGACTTCATGCCATACGACTTGGTGCTCTCCGTCGCCAACGTCATGATCTTCAACGCCGGCTACGGCGGGTTCATGCACTGCGTGGCCAACGGGGTGCCCGTCGTGGCTGCCGGCCTCACCGAGGACAAGGCCGAGGTCGCGGCTCGGGTGGAGTGGACCGGCGTCGGCATCAACCTGCGCACAGGGCGGCCGTCTGTACAGGCCATTCGTGAGGCCGTCGAAAGGGTTACCAGCACATCCGATTACCGCACGCAGGCGAAGAAGTTGGCAACGGAAGTGGCCAAGGGGAACCCCCTGAAGGTGGTCGAGGAGGAGTTGCGTGCGTTGACTCGGGAGTAACAGGTCTGACCTAGATAATGGCTTAACAAACCCATCATAAATACGAATCATGTGTTCCCTTCAACTGGAAACAGTGTCCCTGGCGGCAGAGTTGCTCTAGCATTGGTTGGCACGACGAAGGGCGAGCATGCAGATATATTGACCTTTGTACGCAGAATCGAACTATATACGTGACCCGACTTGCCCCATTGCTTGACCTAGGACAAACCTCGTGTTCATAGGCTCGGACCACCACACTAGCAGGTGTTCTTGCCGTTGGGGGTGAAGGTACCAGCCTGGTACATGCCGTCGGCGTCGCCAAGGCATTCAGCTGCATCAGTTGTCAGTAACCCCTTCACCAAACCACGTTCATCCACGGTTGTAACTCACCAACAGTAACCAGCTTGAGGTTGTTCTGCTTGGCCCAGTTGATCAGCCACGGCGTGAGGGTGTTGACGGTGCCCGAGTACACTTCGTGCATCAGCGGGATGTGGCCGTTGCCGCTCGCGCCGGCCGACGAGAAGCTCTGCTCGCTCTGCGCGGGGGTCTTGTTGTTCCAGTCGCCAGCATCGACATCGTCGGTGATGACCTTGTAGTTCATCGACTTCAGGGTCGGCAGGAAGCTGCCACCTGTCTCGAGATAAGGGGGCCGCATGTAGGCCGGCTTCTTGCCGATCAGGTTTACGAGCGCGTCCTCCACCTTGGTCATCTCGCTGCGGATCTGCGACTCGCTCATGCTACCCATGTGGCCGTGTGTCCTATAGCGTGTGTGAGCAGTAGTTCGAGAGCATTCCGTGCAGTTGTTCTCGCAGTGATGCTCACCATGTGTGCGAGGCGATCTGGTGGCCCGAGGCGAACGCCTTCTTGACCGCGGCAGCCTGGTTGTAGATGCACCCGTACAGCGTGCCGGTCCAGAAGAAAGTGGCCTTGGCGCCTGCCTTGTCGAGGATGTCAACCAGCGTGGAGGTGTACTGGTACGGGCCATCGTCGTAGGCCAGGGCGAGCACGCCGGGCTGGCTGCACTTCGTGATGACCACGCCGGGGCTGGGCGCCCGCTTGATGAAGGTGAGCGGGTCCGGCGCCGGCGCCGCGACCGCGCCCGAGGCCAGAAGCAGACCGGCAATGACAGTTTCGACGAGCATCTTGCTGGTGGCTTGTTCAAGTTCCGACTAGAGGCTGAGCGCAGACAACTTGAAAGTAACACAAAACAGCCGCTCCTAGCCCCCCCTATATATCCAAACATCCCCGCATTCTCCTCCCCCGTCCCTGGCTTCTGGGAGCCCGGAACTTGCCCGCTTTCATCTCGTCGTCCGTGTCGTGTGGGGGTAGAGCACCAGGAGTCCGGAGCAAAGGGAGTCGATCCCAGGCTCAGCCGTCATCAAAAGGGCCGTGTGTGGTCATGGGAATGTGGTAGTCTGGGGAATCTGATGCCAAGGTTGAACCAATGTGGACACTTCTCCGGGGATTTCATGGGTAAATATCATTCGCAAGCGCCGGCTTTGCCCGCCGTCTAGAATAAATTGGTTCAAGGCCCGGTTCGGCATTTAGCCGCGTGTCCACCACTTTCTACATACAAGCAAGATCCGCGCGTCCCCAGGGACACATACGCAGCCTCGGGACGAGCTCCATCAACAGTCGATGTTAATCTGTAAGAAAGTGAATTGCGGCTGCTTCCCGCGGCAAGTTGACACGAGGGCACGACAACCGCGCTGTTTAATCAGGGCAAGACCTCAACACAGCCAATAATACTTCCTGTAAAGTGAGGTGAAGAAGGAAACCTATATCGAAGCACTACAGCGCAAACTTAAGCGCGCCGGCCTGTCTCAAACCTCACTTGGATATTGCAATTCGCGTCTGAGACGGGCAGCAAAAATAGTACATCCATACCTATCTAACGTCACCGGGTGGCCGAGTCGAAAACCCTAATGTGTTCGACAACACCAGCTAGACGGTAGCATGACCAACATGTGGCATCCAGCAAAAAAGCATGACATGTAACGCAATCCTCGACTACCTCTTAGGAGTATGGAATCTTTCTTTGTGTGATGCGACTCGACGCAGAGAGCTTCAGGCTGGGATACCACCCTCCCGAGCCGTCTGGGTTGTGAAACAAGCGGAGTCAATGGACAGTAGGTATTGATAACTTTGTGTCGTTGTTGTCCGCTCTGAGTTTTTTGACACATCTAAGTATCTCGCCCAAAGTCAACTCCAAAAGCAAATCACATAAGTTAGTGATTGTGAGATTATGTTGACTCCGTGATGAGAAACCATCTTCGAGGAGGACACAGCTAGATAGTAACCTGCGGCTACTGAACCTCCGGGCTTTAGATTGAGGCGCTCCCAGAGTTGCACCTTGCGGTTGCTCTGCTCTGTGCTCTCTTGGGCTTCTAGAAAGATATCTTAAAGATGGCAGGTAGCCATTTGGCTGGGCTGGAGATTCTCACTCTTTATAGGAGCGACTTCGGAGCACGTCGGAAACCGGCTAACCTCACGCTTTCAATATATATATAGTCAGAGCGTAGAAACTGTCAGCATTCATAACCTGTCAACGTAATCTAGGATCTCATGGTTCGCTTAGAACGGTGCTTGTGAAAGAACTGGTTAGTCCCTGACCGATGTTGAGAAATTTGACTAACTCTGTTCCGCTCCAAGACCTGAGCTTTTGCCTTGTTTACAAAGGGCTAATTAATTACGAGCCAGCCAATAACACTGTTGTGTCCTAGGAAGTGGTGCAAAATAGCAGCTAAGATGCCGCAGTGTGACAACATAAGATGGCCTGATCAAGTCACAGACACCAGGCTCAACACCAATGAGACTGACCCTTGTGAAGCCACCGTCGAGGAACATGTTAGATCTTAACGACAAAGCATGCAACCTCTTGTCTCCAAATCGCAGATGACCCTGCGTTGCCAACCCATGTTGCATCAGATGCTGAATAGTCCTTCCCCTGCCTCCCTGCCTGTTTATGGATGAGACGGAGCGTTTCTTGCTGCATATTTGGCGGCACGTAACAATTTTCCGGACACCCTCCGAGGTGTGAACAGGACAAGACGCTTCGCTTTTCTCCACCCCATCCTCAAGTTTCTCTACATGGCATCTGCTGTAGCCCGACAGGCCGCACGAATACTGGGGTTGACGTTGAGCGTGGCCGACTCGGTACCGCCCATGAAACCTCCATGTGCCAACTCTCATGCAGCAACCCAGCGGATGACGCCAGAAACCTCCAATCGGGCTTGGGCTTGTGATTTGGACGACCGCCAGCCACCACATCCTGCTCGGCGAAGCGACATTCGACTCGGAATGGGTCGGGCAACCGGTGAAGAAAAAGGTTGTGGCTCGGTCAGGGAACACAATTGACGCAGCCAGGCCTGGCCAACCCTCGACGCAGCCTTAACCCCGGCATATGCGCCAAGGAGGCACCAGACGCTCGTCTGAGTCGTCTCGCACGATGCACGCGATGCCAAGAGCGCAACCCCAGGAACACAGTAACCGAAAAATCCGAGCACCTGGTCGCCGATCTCGCCTGAGGATGAGGCTCGTCCGAGAAGGTCTCGGTGTTGCTGTTGTGTCAAGATGCCGCTCGCTTCTCCAGACAACTGCAGCAGCCCATCGCACCGTCGGCCGTTTCAAGCTTGCCCTGGGACCCCACAGCAAAACCGCCCCCAACGAAACACCGCCCAGCACGCCGAGACGGCCTTCCAGGGGAGCTTGCCACAGATTTACCCGGCGGCGAGCTCTGCCCCGGGTAAACCGAATGGCAGCAACAACCCTAGGGCAGATCACCACAACTCTGCTGGTTTCACTGGTTTAGACACTGCCGCCATCCATGACCATGTCTCTCGGCCCATGCATCCCGGCCCGAAGAGCTGTTCCTCACTCCGCAGGACACAGATCAAGGTTTCCCTTCACACTGCCATGCTTTAGGACACCTCACAATGCTCACATCTCCTCGGAAGAGACACAAGACCACGACGACAAGAGATAACAACTCCTCCACACACAATTTGACCTTGAACCCAAGAACCCAATCACAAGAACCGCCGCAAAACCCCACCTAACCGAGGTAGTCCCGGAAGCGGGTGCCCCGCGACAGTCCCAGCCACGCTTGCGCTGCCGAGGGCCGCCGCCCCGCCGCCGTTGAGGGAAGGAAGCGAAGCGGTTTGTGACGACGACCAACAAAACTTCACCTGCCCAGATGGGAGTAGACCGGTGCAGTCTTTCGTGCCTGGCGCGTAATGTACTGTACCTGCATGAGGCACACAGCAGGCCGCGCAGTAGCGTTCGTGCCTGCAGCCGAGCAACCGAGGAGGTGGAGGAGCGAGGAAGCCTGTCGGGCCGACGAAGCTTTTTCTTCGCCTCTCCTTTGCTTAAGCGATGATAGGAGAAGCTGCATGCTTATCGGCGCACACACCGACCGGTGTGCGTTTGTTGGGACACGCGCAGGACCGGAGAGCAGCAGACTCAGAGGAGAAGGGAAACTTGCGCGCAGGAAATACCCTTGTCGGCGGCTGTGTTTGTAGGTGAGCTGATGTGCTGCACTGGCATGTGGTTCTTGCATGGTGTCCTGCCCTGCTTCAGCCCGTGACTGCCGCTGGCCTGCTCTCAAGACAGGGCGCAGGCAACCAGGGACCGGAACGCCGGCCGCGGTGCTGTGCCGCCGAGGAGCGCTCGCATGTGGACGGTGCCCGGGCTTGAATCACGGCGCAAGTCAGGGACCGGACTCGCGCCGCGCCGTTCCCGCTCGGAACCGAGCCGGAAGAATGGTTAGCCGCAACGCACGCACACGACTCGGTGCCGATGGGATCGAAATTGTTTTCAGTGGAATGCGCTTTGTAAAAGCTGGGATCTCCTTGGCTCTTGCGGTGCTATTTCGAGGGTTGTTGATCGTTGGGGCCGGCGGTCTGGGTGGATCGCCATCTGCCGCTGTCTGGAAGGGTGTTCCTGGGACCAGATCGAATGCCGAAGCGGATTTTTCACGGGTCTTTCCGTCGACCCCATCGCAGGGAAATCCCGTTGACGTCTGCCGGACCTCGAGCTTACGAGGAAGGTCCCTCTTTACCTGTCTCTGGATTTGCTGGCAACGAATTCGGCGACCGCTCGAGTCATTTACTACTGTGTAGCGTGCCGAGCGTGCTTGGCAGCTTGATCCCGCCCCGCTGGCGGGCGGCGACCGCGGCGACCAAATGTCTCTTCCGTCCTGCCCGAGATCGATGCTCGTGTGGAAAAACTCTCGGTCTTACTCCGTACTGTGGTATCGTTTACGTTATCGTGCACTCCGCTAGACATCGCTAGTTCCTGAACCAGGCTTCATGTCTCTCCCAATTGCAGATCCCGACGTTCTCAGCAATGAGCTCTCGTCATTTGACACTCGCGGGGCTGACGAGACAGGTTCTGCAGCCACCGCAACCCCGGGGTCTGAATGGACGGAAGCACCTCCGTCCCCACATAGACGCCCCTGACCAAAGCCAGAGCAAAAAGGCCAACCGGATCGTCGCGCGCTCGCGCGACGCCGCCGATGCATGGTGGTACGAAAGCGGTAAGAAACCCAAGAGCGGGGGAACGAAGCGCAGTCCCAGACCGGCGGATTGGGTGTGGGCCACGCCATGGCGGAGAGAGGAGGCTGGCCGGGACCCGACCGGCTGGTCGGGCTTGCGAGGAACGGGGCTCGTTGGAGGATTGCCTCGTTTCCCAAGTCGTTCACCGGTTTCGTGTCTCTCCTCTTCTCCCCTCGGATGGGTTCCGCGAAGAGTGGGGGTACCGGAGGAATACACTCGAGAACGCGGACTGGTGGTGGCCTTGAGTCGGGTTCCTTGGCATGGGAAAGTTCCAGAGCTGGCTTGCCCCCTCCCCGACCGCCTGCGACCAGGCAATGGCTGCTGCACTAGCTGGGCAGATGGCGCCCAGGCCGATAAATCAACGTTGATCGACGGTCATCTGCGTGAGCCTGGCCCTGATCTCACAGTACCAGAGCGAGCTGCCTTGGGATGCATGAGATCGCCAGTGCTTCTGCGTTTTCAGATCCCGCAGCGCGGCACGAGGGCCCGATGTCATTAACGTTACGTCCTGCGAAAGTGCCCACGATCGACAGGCTCATCGTTGCTCATCTCAGGGGGGAACAAAGTTGTGGTGGCTTGCCCTGGATTCCGCCGACGGTGTGGGGCATGGAACTCGGTAGGATGCAGTCGAGCGGATTGGGATGGACTCCCCACGCTGAGGCGTCGAATCCGCTATGCACCACGAACGGACGGAGAAAAGAGAAGGGCGCAAAGAATACACCACCAGGTTCTCGAAGAAGACACCCTTCGGTTTCCCCTCAGTGAGGGGAAGCATTGCCAGGTCCGTCGTGTGGGATGCCTCGCTTTCGCGCACCCACTCCCACGGCGTCCGGGGTGCCGTCGGTCGGGTCTCTTGCGATTGGCTACCCACCCGGCCGGTGCCCTGCAGCCGCCAGTCGCCGTCCCGCCCTGCAGGGATGCAGAACGAAGGCCTGCATGACCTTGGCATCCCGCTGCTGAGAAGGCGCTGCCTCTCCGGCTGGCCGACGATGCATGATATTGCCCGCTGTGCATCACTGTCGATGATGTCGAGCACAGAATGACTCTCAGCATGTGTAAGCCAGCTAACACAGACGACGCCCGTTCCATTTTTCGGTTTCCATGTTCGCTGTTCTTGAGCCCGAGGCCGGACAGGGCGGAATCCCCCTGAATCCATGACCGTCCACTAAACAATAGGGCGTCTTGGCGACGGTGTCTCTGGGCCAATCCCATACCATCGGTGATGAGTTTCTCTGGTGGTCTATGAGAGCTGAGGGCCCGACAGCATGGATGCACACCCTAGCTCAGCCTGCGGGCTGCAGGCAGATCCTCAATGGGATGCGGGTAAGGCGAGTTCGTTGCCAAGTTGGAAGTAGCACATCGTCCGGAGACCGGTCCTTGCTCCGGACAATCTCACAGAACGACCATGAGGTTCCTCATTGGCAGCCATTTCCACATGGTCGCTCAAGCGTGGGCACATGAGCCTCACCGGTGGGTGGTCTGATCCCAATGGCGGCGGCTTTTGGCCGTGTCTGTGCTTCAACCCCCGCTCGAGGCCATGCACAGTTGCTTTCCCTCCAGAGACACCCCCAAGTTGCACGGATGTCGGTCGCTGTTGCGAAGGGTTTCGTCGTGATCGGACCAGACACCGTCCAGCCGTCGTCGAGCAGAGCCCCTCCCGTCGGCCGATTCCGAAACCTGCATGCGAATGTGGCAGGGTTGTTGAGTCATGAGAGACATTCGAGGGGACGGCGTCGGCTTTGCCGAGGACTTTCACCAACGTTGACCTGCACGTTGAGATCAACGTTGCGCCCTGACTGAGGGCAGCGTGGCCCCCTTGTCGCCACTGCATGTGGATCGGCGTCAAGCCATGTGCCTGTGAGCCTGTCAACTCGTGGTATTCCGTCCCTGGATGTGCCTTTTGCCCAGCCTCCGAGCCTCCAAATGTCTCGGAATCCGTGTGTGGGGACATGTGCTTCGAGACTCCAGGCGCTCAACAATCACGACGGCGAGCACGAGAGCATTCCAGGCCTCTGGTGGTGTCTGACGCCGCTTGGGGTTCGAGAACGACCAGCGAAAGCCACCAGGAATCCTTCGGCGGCCCGCAGTGCGGCAGCTCGGCATCAGGGAAAAGCAACGATTGGGCCAACGACGCGGGTCGTGGACCAGGGGCCCGGAGATGGTCGAAACATGCGAAACATTCGATTCCAAGTCCGTCGCATGCAGAGCCATCAAAGCGGGCGAGGGAAACAGAGACGGAGAGGCGGTGCCTGATGCCTGTGGCATGTTCCCGGCTGCCTGCTGTCTCCTGCCTGTGCTGAGATTCTGCCCCGAGAAGTGCATGTGCCTGCCTGATTGCGTGCGAGGCAAGCAGCGGTCTCAGAATTCAGACGGGAAGGAGGGGCAGTTCCGTGGCCGCCCCGCTTTCTTCAACATCTGACATTTGACATCTGAGAGTTGTTTCGAGAAGAGACCGGGAACATTGGAACACACAGTCGCTTGTTGTCTGCTGCAACGTCGTTTTTGCCCGAGTCGCAGCAGCCAAAGAGCGGATCCGTGTGCTACTTTTGGAACCTGAAAGCTTCGACGATGCTTCGAAAGTGGAAACGCTGCAATCTCGCTGTGACATGTGCCGGGTAAATGCCTGGACCGGCGCCCGCGAGCCAATTTCCACATGCTCGAGTCCCACTTCTGGATCCCCTCGCAACCCGCTTTTGCTCGAGGAAAACCCACATCGACGCTCGCTTCTTTGGAATCGACAAGCGCAATGCTCGCCCGCCGGGGTTTGCGCGTTTTTTTGTCGTCGGCGACCTTCTTCTTTTCTTCTCTCGGCCCGGCAGGAAGAGAGACAGAAAACTCTTCACTGGCCTGCCCTGTCTGCGGCGGTGGGTAACTTAGCGCTAACTGTCTTTCGGGAGAATAGGCGCCGCGTGTTCTGGAGGCCCGGGAGGGATTCAGCGCAGCTAGCGGCCAGCGATGTCTCGCCGGCCGGCTTGGCGAGTGACGGCAGATGAAACTCTCTGTCGGCTTGACGGGATCAGGGCCAGAGCCAGAGGTGGCATCGCAGTGGAAGACATCAGACGACAATCAGTGTCGATGCATGGCTCGTGCTAGATTGGATGTGTGGACTGCACTACCCCGTTGTTGCATATCGGTATTCCGTCCGCCTGGAGGTGGGTTGACTTCTGGATGCAGTGCTTGCGTCCCGTGCAGGGCGAAGGATGCGATGGGAACCTCTTGGCGATGCAACACCCTGCTCACCGGTGCGGGTCCTCAAGGGGTGGCATCAACGGCGTTGCAGCGCGAAATCACCCTCTTTCGGCGATAGCGTCGTCTCCTCCGCCCAGGAACGGCACGCACTGACGGGCAAACCACTCCTGACGGCGCTCTGGATCTTCCGAGCAGGGACGTCCTGCTACGCTGAGGCCAACACGGACCGACGGAGCAGCCTGCTTGGACAACCGTGTTTGGGACTCGCTTTCGGCTCCACGCCGCGACGAGCCCCAGCGACCCCAGAGAGAGACCCAGACCCAATCCATGCCCCCAGACGCCCGACACGTGCTTCCCCCGGACGCTCATGCCCGCCCGCCTCTCACGGGCCATTATTGTGGTACGAAGACCTGGCTCTGAATGGTCGATCTCGGGACACACGAAGGATGGCCTGGCCGGTAACGCGATTTGCACTGGGCTCTCTCGCTCCACCAGGGCCGACGAGACGAGACCGAAACTGTCGGCATCGGGCATGACCGGCTCAAATCACCACCTGGGGAAGCACTGGGCAGACTTGGTGGAGCGCTGGGGTAACAAGCACAGCGGACGGAACAGGCCTGCCCGATCAGATGAAGCCAACGCCATTGTGCGAATCTGGAAAGTTGGGCACACAGTTCACCATGTCGCGAGCCAACCCGGAAGCGCTGGAGGGGGTACGGTGCGCGCTGGTAGCGGGTACCTGTGCCAAGGTCTTCTGGCCCGCCGTTTGGCGCTCCGTTTTCCACACTGCCGTGTGGTGGTTGTCGTCAGGCAGAGGTTCGACCTGGCGTCCGCGCCTGATGGGCCGGCAAATGCAAGCCTCGTCAACCGCCTGGAGCCACCGGCACGGCACTTCAATTCGCTTCTGCTTCTCACGTCCTGCTGCGTGGTTACAGAACCACCCAGCGCTAGCCCTCTTCCAGGGCGTTGGGTGTGTGCTTGTCCCGTACCGGTCAAGCACGCCCTCCCACTTCAGGTTGGTATCAACAACTAACCAGCGTAGCGCAGGCGACGGACCGCTTCCGCTAAGATTTAGCTCCCTCCTGGACTTCGCTGCCAGAAAGAATGGGATGGGAGACTGGTCGGCGCCGTGGATGGTGTTCCAATCATTCTCTCGAGGCTTGGTTCAGGGCTTCCGAGACAAATTGAGGCCCAAACGGCCGAGTTGCTATCTCAATCCGGTACTGAGGGCTCGCGGATGCCCTTGGACAGTGCTCGTCTGGTACAAGATCTACGGTCCGAACGGCTGCCTGTCTGGGCTTAGACTAGAGGGGCTCAAGGCATGAGCAATCACCCGTCGTGAGAGACAGAGTCGAGGTGTCTGGAACCCTTCCTTCCATCTTCCACGATCCCTGCTCCTCGTCACACCCCTCGGCCCGGGTTGAGAAGCACGCCCACCCCTGTCCTTGTCGATGCCTCGTGCTGCACCCAGTGAATTCCCGACCCTGGCCGGCTCCAGCTCCAAGACTCCAAGAGGCTGCATGAAGCCCCAACATGGGTTCCTGGTCCGGTCGAACACACTGACAGGTCCCCCTCCACCAGTTCTTGGCCGTGTCTGGACCTCCACGATGCCGAGAGTTAAATAACTGTTGCTGCCCTCCACCACCTTTCCCCTCGAGCTACTCGACATCCCCACATGCCTTGACGATTCCACTCAAACCAACAGCCCAATTCACATCAGACATCCGTCTATCTGCAGGCGCAGACCATACAAGGTGCACACAGCACATCCAGCCTCGAGCATCTTCACCAGAACTCAGCCCGCCACCCTGAACGACACTCCCGTCGTTCTATCACGTCCCGGGCTTTCCCTCCACACAACACACACACACAGCAAACATGTGCGACTACACCCAACGCGAATACTCGTGCGGCCACTTCCGGTGGATCGCCTCCAAATGGTGCCGCGAGTACACCACCACCCACAAGAGGTGTCAACCCAACGTCACCCACTTCGAGTACCGGGCCGAGGAGCTTTGCGGTGAGTCTCATTCCCCGAACCTTTCACCCCTGGACCCAACACTGACGCTCGATATCTAGGCGAGTGCAAGCCCAAGGAGTACCCACCATGGGAGCACCTGATCAAGCGCCCCAAGCAGCGGACCTACTAAGCCGGCCCAAGGCGTTTGTCGGACGGGTGGAGTGAAGGAGTAGCAGTGGGGCGCGAGAAACCCGGGAGAGGCACCCGGGCGGAGATAATAATGAAGAGACGAGACGAGACGGACAGGACAGAAGGACGCCGCAGCCGCCGCCCGGCGTTAGAGCGATACGACAGAGGCCTCGCCGACACGACACACGAGGGTGGTCACAGGACCTGTGGGGAAGGGGCCGGGTACGGGTTGAGGAGTCGACAATACGGCGCCGGTCAGCGACGGGCCGCTCCGCGAAGGAGCACGCCAGTCAGCTCAACCACACCACAGCACCTGGGAAGCACCAACAGACTGGGAGAGCTCGTACCAACGAGCTCAAGCCAGCAGCATGCCGACCAAACCATCGCCAACACCGACAACAACCGCGATGCGCACAAGAACAGCCAGGGGAGGGGGAATATCACCGACCCACACCAACGAAATAACGAAGGAGCGCTGCCCCCCGCGCAGGCTGGCTGACCACCCCCCTCCCCCTGGTCCGGTCCTCTTGGCTGGCTGTCCGCCCCCCACCACTCCGACTTCCCCGAAGTCATGCACCATCACCTCCACCGCCACCAATCCAGCACGGCGGTACCGTGCTTGGACGTCGGTGTCGTCTTGGCCTCTTGTCGTCTGCCTCCCTTGTCTGGGGTGTCTGTCACATTTCCCTTTTTTTTGTGTCTTTCTTTTGTGTGGGATGGGAATGGATGGGACGGGGTTGTTATTACCATTAAGGGTTTTCTCAGCGATGGGTTGGGACAAAGTCTGTTCTGCTTTTTTCTTTTTTGCGTAAAGGGGTTTGGGAAAGCGACCCAGCGACTTTGTTTGGCGTTGCATTTCTTGTTTTGTTGTTAACAGCTCGCTTGGGTTTGCGGTTTTGGGACGGAGTGGTTTGGGTCTGGTGTTATTGCTCTCCGGGTTGGGTTGGATTGTGTTTTCTTTTGGGATCGGGATACCACATCACACATTATACACTGGCAGCACTCCTGTTGACTTGAATGTCCAGGAGCAGAGGGATGGGAAATTTGGAATTTTGCCGCCGCTGGCTGCTGCTGGCTACAGTTAGACAGAAATGAGAAGCAGACTGCTTTTACCTACATGTGCCTAGGATTCGAACTGTCCTCGTGATGTAGTAGATTATGCAGACGGACACATACAGACCATGTCACGGTGATCAACCATCTCGCTTCTGCCACGGAGGTTGAGGACTCCGGCGATGAGCCCCAGACCGGGTGCTGCGCGGGCAAGGGATTGGCTGCGACGGTGCCGGGTTGATTCCTTTCTTTTTTTGTTGGAAAGGCCACCTGCAGCCAGCTGGGTCGAGTACCCTGCCATGACACACCAAGACCATTGCGAATGTCGTTTGCTTTTTCGCTGAATAAATCCGCGCTGAGCCGCGCCTCCGCAAGATCCCCTCACAGCCTTCATCCCTCTTCTGGCCTCTCTTTTTACGAGCAGCTGCCAATCCCGACCGTGTGATGAGCGTTCTGGACCAGCTGCTGATCATCGGGCAGGGGCCGGCAACTTGACCCCCCCTCATCACCCTTGACAGCTTGCCCAAACAGGCCAGCCGAAGCCCCGCCGTTTTGGGTGTGGGCGATCGTCCAATCTGAAATCTCGTCCCCACGATGGTGGGTATTGGGCACTGGTGTGGGGATAAGGACGGGCTGGCAGGCAGGACAGTCCGCCATGCCGCCAATGCCGCAATGGTCCACTGGCGGGAAAACTTGTGCTGCGCAGGCAATGCGGTGAACAACTTTACTTCGTGGTGGCTCTCACATGTGCAGTAGCGTCGCAGAACCAAGGAAGACATGCAGTCCACGATGCGGCTATCCACAGAGTCCGGCAGTTTGCGACCCAGATTGGGTTACATTGGACCCAGCCAAAGGCCACACTCTCCGACGCGATATCCGAAGACTAGCACAACTTGTGCAGCCTCGGAAGTGGTGTCCTCGCCGGATCGAGATTGAGCGGGTTACGGCCGGCAGAGGCGGTTGGGCGACATCCGGCTGATGCAGGCGATTGGGCGGGAGTCGAGGCATCCTGGAGCCTGAAGTGACGGGTCTGTGTTGGACTTGATGTCTGCGCCCTGGGCTTTGCAAGGGAAATTCCAGGATGCGTATGGTGCGTGATGGCCGAGCTGTGGTGACGGGTTTGGCCAATGGGTGGTCAGGTGAAGCGCCAAGTATGGCCGAGAGTCCTCGGCCGTAGCAAAGTATTGGTGATGGTCACCCGCTACTGCAGTGTGTTCGCAAGGCGGATATGTAATTCTCCGACTCAACGGCTGCCAGGTGGTGTCTCGCGAAGCCACGATGCTGTGGCACGGTGCACAAGCACAAGATTTCGGATCGTGACCAGCCGGAGACCTGCTGAGTCTTGTGAGACAGAAGAGTTTTGTCAGACCGAATGACTGCGCATGTCTGAGGTCGGCGTCATGTCTTGAGTGAACCAAGTTCGGGCCTCAAAGGTCAGCGCGAGGTCGCTGTGACACGTTGTTGGGTTGCAACGGGGGGATCTACGGCTGGTTGCGTAATGAAGCTCATCGTCGCATCCCTCAGATCGCGAGGGTGTCCGTCGGGCACAGACCGAGTGCCAATGGACTGCTCTGGACGCTGCGTTACACAGCACTCGACGTATAGGGCCGTGATGTCGAAAGGCCAGCCATTGTGTCGTGGCTGACGGCGGTTGCAGCCACTCATCGTTTCCACAGACGTAACGCCCGTAGCAGTCACACAGCAGTAGCTGAATAATTCTAGGTTCGGGAAACCGACGGTGGGCGGTGATAGGTGTGCAACCCTGAGCGGTCAGACCGGTGGAGGATGGCAACGGCGCCCGCCATGCGATGCTCCGGGATCTCGCGAGAGGCGCGGCTCGGACGCGGGTGTAAGAGATCGGGTTCTCGCCGGCCGGCGCCGAGAAGCCAACGCCAGCCGGCTTGTACCCCGCTCTCGTATCGTCTCTCCAAGCACGCCCTCGGGCCGTCGCAGCATCTCTCGCTCCGCCGCTTCTCGATCCATCTGGACCTCACTTCGCGGCTGAGCGCTGATCTCGGCGGCCTGCCGAAAGTTGAGACAGCACGGCTCGGCCGGTCGGTACGCTATCGTGGCTCTGTCAAGGAGGCTCGGGTCACTGCGTTTGGCGCTGCGCGAATCAGCTCCAAAGTAAATCATATCTTACGTGGAAGGGGCCGCATCTGACGGTCAAATCAGTTGATGTCGTTTGGGTGTGGCATTCAAGACCCCGAGGGAGCAAGGGGGACGAGCCCATTAATGCTCCTTCGAAGGGTCATACAGAAATCCAATGGGTGATTCGAAGTGCGAGCACGGTCTTGGCTGCAGTCACCCGAAGCCGGGACAGGCGCTTTCTGTCTAGCTCGACGGGTGGCTGTGATTATTCTGGATGTGGTTGGGGGCGCGATGCTGCTGTGCGGCCCTGGCACGGGGGATTCGGGGAGGGAGGAGTGGGGGCGTGTGTGCGCGGATTTGGCGGATTGGTGAAATGGGTGGACGATGCTCATCGGGATGGTCAAAACGGAAAGATCACAAAATTAGGTAGGGAGGCAGGCATGCTCGATTGTTTCAAGAAGTTATTGGTCAAGCAGGCTTCGCAAGCTGTTGGAAGTTGACGGGTCGACGTTGAGGAATCGGCGAGTTCCGGCTTCAGGCTCCCAGGCTGCTGCCTACCCCCACCTCTGAGAGGCCGAGCCTTGATTGGCTGCGTCGTTTGAGAACCTGGAAGGTCCATGAGGGAAGCCCGCGCGGGGTGCATCATCCTTGTGCATCACTCCTTGAGGTTCTCTCTATTTTTACTCTTTCCTTTTTTTCTCCTTTCGTTTCTTACCTCATCTCTTCGCCATCGACCACAACTCCTTGCGGCCAAGCTCAATGCCGCATTCCAGGTTTTGTCGGCGGCCTGCAGATGCAGGGTTGGCGCAAACCAGGTTCGAGTCGTCCCCGGATTGGCCTCTGCCTCTGTCCCAGCTCCGAGTCACCCCCGGCTGTGCCCCGCGCGGGGAGCCGTCAGAAATGACAAGCTGATGGTCGATCGCTGCGGCGCTGCAGCTTACTTGCAATGTTGCACAGGAAAACAGGCCGGGCTTGTCCGTTGTTGCAGAGCCGTCTCTATCCCGACGTCGTCGGACAACTCCATCAGCATCCTCGAGACCGCCTCGATCAGAGTCCAGCTCCAATCACCTGATGACGGGTCCCTGCCCGAGCAATCAAGGCCCTGCAGCGCTCAAAGTGGCAGCTCGGATGGCTGCTCGCCTGTCCCGAAACCGGCGGCGCGGGGCCCAGCGTTAACGTTACCGCGGACCAGCTTCATTCGCGAGCGAATACTCCAAAGCCGTCTTCGGAGCCCATGCGCGGTCATTTTCAGGGGCCGCAGGCAATCATTCATGCAGAACATTCGGTGGAAGCCATCTGGCGGCATTCTGTTGATCCGGTGCTCCTTCATGCGGCTTGGTCTTTTGGCCGGCCCGCGGACCCAACGCGTTTCACCTGCCGGCTTCATGACCCTCTTCGTTTGCATCCCGAGCTCGGGGTGCTCGACGTCTGTGCCTTCGCCATGCCGCAGCCGGGAACTTTTGCGCCTGCCTGCCGAGCCTGACTTCGTGCCGGCTTGACTTTCTCCGAGGCGGCAACCCGACCCTCGCATGCAGGACTGGGTCATGGTTCGCAGGCTCCCGTTGCTTGCTTCGAATGGCTCGCCCGGCTCATGCACGCACTCTCGAGCCCACGGCTAAATTTCTCGACCCTTGAACGGGCTTCACCGGCAGCTCGCGATGCTACCAACCGCCAACGCAACCGGGCCTCTTGACCTTCGGCACGCATGGTTACACAAGACGTCTGTCGAGTAACACAGAGTGGTTCCAAGCGGCCCCTCGCAGGCCAGACCGGCAGCATGCACAACGCACGTCAGCACCTCGCAGCCAAGTACCGCGAGGGGCACAAACATCAGCCAAACGCCCTGGTATGTCCGTACTACAGTACATATTCCGTGATACCCTTGGCACGGATACCAGGGCGGCTCGTAAATTACCGCGGCGCGGCGAGCCGCCTGGGTCAGATCTGCTGCTGCCGGCCCGCCACATCATGTTTCAAACAGCAAGGATAGCCGCATTCTGCTCGGATGCAGCATCTGATCTCACTTCATTCAGCTTGGCTGATGCTCGGCCGAGAGCAGAACGCTCAGGCTTGCAGTCCGCTAGCCCGATTGATATCCCAAGGTAAGGCAGGCCGCCGGCAACGACGCTGTCTTCTCGAAACTGCGGTTCCCCCCTCTAGTGGTGTGTTGATACCACAGTAACACCGGTGAGCGGCCGACTGGTTGCCTTGCAACGGTTCATGGGCTTCTCGCTTCTGCGGCCCTGCTCCCGCGATTCTCTGCGACCGTCGCCGGCAGGCAAGGTCGGTCTCTCCATCTGCGTCCAGAAGATTAGCGGTGCTCAGACGTCAATGCGGATGCCATGCAGTGGCCCGCTGCAGCAAGCCCACCGGCCCCACCACCCCTCCTGTGAGTCCTGTCAGACCACACCCCGACCCTCTGGTTTCAGCAACCGACGGCCACCCGCTGCAAGGTTCTGAAGTCATAGTTCAGGACTTGGGCCCCGTACTCTTCCATCTAATCATATGCGGACCGTGACCTCGTCTCACCACGGCTGTTGTCCCTGATATCGGCCCAAATTGTGTGTCATGGCGGCTATCAGGGTACACAAGCCGTGTTTCTAGTGAAACCTCACCCGCACGACCATCGAGCCCCCCATGTTCGCAGACGAGGTGGTACTCACCCAAGCTGCCGGCTCACCGGTTTATAGCAGGGCTGTCTTAAGTCCCCTTTGAGATATTGGGCGGCAAGGGTCCTCCTATTTGGGCCAGACAGGCCGTGCCGCGTGAATGCTCGTCGCCGGAGAAAACGGAGCCAAACCAAGCGTTAGAAACGTGTGTCAGAGGTACAAGCAACCCAGGTTGCAAGTGTAATCCACGATGCCTACCACTCACCGGCACTGTCATCGGGTCACGTTGACAACGACACAACAGGCTCGCCAGCAAGTCGATCTTGGCAGCTTACTGCTTGGTGTGCAGGCTCGGGCATCTTCCTGGGGCACCCACTGTCTCTGCTGTTTGGACGTCCACTCGACGAACACGTGCTCCCCTCCTGGGCCACGAGCCGCTCACAAGCACCAGCGGGGCCGTCAACACTCGAGCAATCCCCGACTAGCCCTTTCCCATCATCCCAAACCGTTCACCGAACATCTTTTGCTCCGAAATCAGGGGCATCGTCGGTCGCGCCGGGAACCGCCCAAAAAAGAACCTACCATCCGAACGTTTTCCGCCCGGGCATTTCACAAACCACATCCAACATGCAAACCCCAAATCCAGTAACTAATAACAGTGCAGCGCACCATTTCCCTCGGGGGTACTTCTCCCGACCCCCCGCGCCCGGCCCCCAACTCTCAAGCCAAGGCCCGACCCCCCATCGGGGCTTTTGCCAGCGAACGCCACCTCATCCCGCGAAGGAGAGCGCCACCGCAACCCTGCGCTAAGTTAAGGCGTGGCCGGAGCGGAAGCCTCGCACTAAAACAACGGATAGCAAGCGAAGAATCACACGTCAGCAGCGGTCCGCACCGAGAAACATCCCACACCCCATCACACCCGTGCGCCCGCCGCGCCGCACCGCTCCGGCATCATCGCGACCGGTGTGTGCGCGATTGCGGCGCAGCGGTGGTGTGGTTTTTTTTTTTTTTCTATCGGTGCGTCTGACGTGGGTTGCTGGGTTGTTTTTTATCGTTGTGTTCAATGAACGCGTGGGTTGGGGAGAGATACAGATAGTGGTATCGCTGTTCTTCAGCACACGCCACGCCTGCGTTCCAGCTGCCTTGGCTCGCTCGCCTGCGGTGTCGATATCAAGGGTCCAGCGGGAAGAGATGAGGGTGAAGCTTGGCTTGTGGGGGATTGCGCCTGGCTGATTGCGCTGGGCTTGCCCCCTGTCTCGGTCATGTGGGGAGAGAAAAGGGGGCGATGAAAGTGCCGTGCTGGGGTCGTGGTTGTGTTGGTTGTGTTGGGTTGGGGGCGGCGAGGCTGGCTGGCTGGCGAGGCTCCGCTGCGTCACTGCTGCTCCCAGCTTGCCCTTCTTGCGCCATCCACACCTCCACGTGTGTGCGCGAAACGTGTCGCGTGGCGGTCATGGCGATGGTGCCCGGGTGACCGTTCAGCTTGTTCACCGCTCGTGTGCCGACGTGCCGATCGGTGAGAGGAGAGGTGGTGGGAGGGGGTGGGAACCCCCCACGCTAATTTTAGTTCGTGGTGATGGTGGTGTCCGATCTCCGCGAAACCCCAGTCACGCGGCGCGGTTCCGCGCGGAGGAGGGGATCGGAGATGCCAAGCCCATCGGAGGGCCGGGCTCAAGATTTATGGGTGTGCCGGGTCCGAAAAGGGAAAACTGCCGGTTCCGAGAAGAGGATCCACTCGGATCCGGATGGGGACCGGTTGTCCCGAGACGGGGATCCACTCGGATGCGGGTATACGGATCGAGATGGGGGCCGATGGTCCGGAGCGGTCGGTGCCGACGGGCCCACTTGGGGATGGACCTCTGCCTCCAACGGCAGCCACACAGCTGATGGGTGCAAGTGTGGCCTGTTTGTCTTCTTGGCGTTCCTTGCGTCACGGAGTAGGCCAAACTGTGTGGTCAACGATTCTGTTGCGATTTCTAAATGGGAGACAGCCAGAGAGATGTTGGGACGGGCTCATGTCAGATTACCTTCCGTCTGGTGGCAGCGGGGATCCAATCCAGCGCGCGCTGCAGCGAACGAGTGATGGATTGTGGAGCACTCAGTAGCCCGTCTGCCCGTGAACTATCTCAGATGAACTCCCAGTGGAGTAATACAATTTTCTCCTCTTTAGGCGGGAATGAGCCCGTGGGTCCCCCTAGGCGACTCCGAGTGCGACTCGAGGCTTTTCTTCCCTCGGCCCTGAGCAACCGGGCGTATCCGTATCAAGCACGGCTCGAGGACTGTGTAAGCGATCTTGATCCAGTGGATAAAGTTCTATTTGTCCATGCGGGTTGGTGTGAGCCGTCACCAACACACGGAGAGTTGACATGGACAGGGGTGGTCCGTGAAACAGGCCTGCTCGCTTCCCCGGAGCGGTTCGCGGTTGGGCCGCATGCCCGACAGCTCATGTGACTCGGCGTGACAGATTTGTCGCCCCCGTTGCAACTTCATGGCGTACATGATGAGTTTGCTGCTTTTTGCTTCGTGTATGCATGGGGCTGAGTGATCATCTCTTCGGGATGGCGTTCGCCTTTGTGTTTCGACGGCTTAAGGTTAAGAAGCAGCGGAGGCTCGGCTGGAGGAGATAATGTGACTTGAATCGTCGAGTCGACTGCACCAATTCGGCAAGCAGCTCGCGCGGGCACGCTCACTTAGCTATGTGGCTTGATCGTTAGTTACAGAAAGATAAAATTGGGCGACTGTCCAGGCTGCATGGGAGACGTCATGAGAAGGTCTGGACTCTTGACGGCAGAACTGGAGCGGACCAAAACTGCCCTTTCGAGGGCGATAACCGGTTTTCTGTGTGTTGGCTCCCTCTGATAGGGCTGAAACCTGCAGGTTCGTGAGTAAACCCGCCTCCAAAGCCTCTCTATGCACAGTGGGTGCGGTATCCGGCAAGGTGGCATTGCAGCAGCAGTGTGGCCGAGTCTGCGCGAGGAGACTGTACAGAGGACGAATCTCCAAGGTACAAGACGCCAAACGGACCATCGCGCTCTCTCTCGGCGAACGTCGCTTTCGTTTCTGCTCGCACGAAGTCCGTTTTGCGCAAGCCTCTTCTTCCCCTTTTGTCCTCATGCAGCATGGTGGGGGTGCCGGGGGGTCGCGCACCCGGAAGCATGGGTTGCATCCTGGCCAAGTGCCGGGTGGGTCGCTGGCAGGCTGGCAACGTGTCGATGCGAGAGATCTCGAGGCTTGCATCGAGATGGGGATCGTGTCGTGGATCGATTTGAACCTGGATTTTATCGAATCCTGCCGTCTGACGGTTGTTGCTTGTTCGGTGTTGATGTTCTTGTTTTGTGGAGACGGAGCACCAAGAAGAGAGAGGGGTGGGCCGAGGGCTTCTCTGGGCGGTCTGGCGGGGCAGAATGTGCAAGGAATGCGTAAAAATCATGGAATTGCATCGGTCCTGACATCAATGGCGTTGGAAACCTGCGGTGATGGCACGCTGTCGTGACTGACCTGCCATTCATTTTTTTCTTCCCCTTTGGCTCTCAGAGACACATGGAAGCATTCTTGGGGAGAATCAACATGAATCAGGTGGAAGATGCGGTGGGGCAGGCAGGCAGGGGGGGGCCGAAGCAGCAGGATCCGCTTTCTTGCCTGAATTTCTGGCGCCGGGCGGGGTTCCATCTCATGTTCGAAGCACCATCACACGATGAGACAAAGCTCCGACTTTAACACTTCAGCAACCGGGGATTATTTTTTTTATTTTTTTTATTTGGTTTTTTGTAAAGGAGGGATCTTTGGTTTCTGAGGCGGTCCGTTATGGAGGAGTCGGGGAACCTCAAGGGCATTGGGACGTGGCGCCGGTACAAGCTGGGCCAGGCTGGGTCGACAGCTTTCGCTTTGGGCTGCCGGGCGAAGATGAGGCTGAGGAAGAGGACGAGTTCGACCTCTACATGATGGTCTACTGCTTCTTCGAGGACTTCAACCTCATCCGAAATTACGTGGTCGAGCGTTGGTGCGATTACTGGTATCACCGGTCCGTGCCGCTGGACACTCTCGCTGTCCTGACCAATGCCGCCTGCGAGCTCTTCCACAACCTGGAGGCCGAACTCATCATCGAGCTACTGCCCCTGGATCCGAGCCTAACCCAGTACGACGCCATGGTAGAGATGCTTTTCTACCAATACGGCATCGATCACATCGACTACGATTCCTACGATGATCTGGACCAGGAAGAGGAGCACCAGCAAATCTGGAGAAACGAGGCCGACTGGCTGGCTCTCTTCTCGTCTTTCACCCTACAAAACGTCCTGGAGATGATACCACCCGGAAAGGTGCCCATGACGGACCCGAGCCTGCCTGATGACACCGTCTACGGCGCCAGTACCGTGAAGGAGTGGAAGAGGTTTCAGGAGAGCGTCATCACCCAGATCATCACCGAGACCGCCCACCTCAAGGCACTCAAGGTCAACCAAACCGAGCCGCCCGTGCTGCCCACCGAATCCCAGATCCTGCTGGATCTGCAGGAGTGCTTGCGCTTGAGGAAATACAGCTCGTCCGCCGTCTTCTCGCTCCACCTCTGGGTCGACATCCGCAACGTCCTCGAGCGCGAGCACAACAAGCCTTTCGAGCAGCTCCAGATCACCGCCCCGCGCCTCCTTCACGCCCTCGAGACGCACAACCCGTCCAGATACAGCCAAGACCGCGAGTTCAAACGCCGCTGGATCGCCCGGACGTGGCAGACCAAGCACTACATGGTCGAGGACTTTCTCTTCCTGGACAAGCAGGCTCGGCTGCGCCAGGCCCGCCGCATGGTGGACCCGGAAAAGTTCTACCTGCTCAAGCGCGAACCCGTCTGGGCGGGGCTGCTCGATTTCCGCGCCAGGCTAGTCCACAGCCAGATGGGCCACGAGTTTGTCCTGCTCAGCTCGGTCGTCGACGCCGCCGCGTACCTGTACCACGCGGCGCTCGCCGCGCAGCCGGCCCTCCCGCGGTGGGAGCAGATGGCCAAGTATGTCGAGACGTTCCTCGAGAATGCTCCATTCCGCGTCGGGCTGCGAGCCGGGGAGGGCGCGGCCATTATCCGGGGCTTTGCCGAGTTGGCCAGCGGGCGGCGGGAGGGGGTAAACGTTGCTGCTCTCCTTGAGGGCGAGAGCACGTTTGTCCCGGCCGTGGCGGACCGGCAGAGGCTGTACGACCACTACGGCTACGACGACCTCGAAAGCGGCGGCTTCTTCGCCTACTTTAGGAAACTGGCTTCGCAGGGCGGGTCGGCGGCCCTCGCCCAGATCTCGCCGATCGACATCCTGCGGACTGTGGATGAAACTGTCACGGGCCAGGTGGAGGGGCTGCTCACGCTGGATTATTTCAGGCTGTTTGATGAGGCGGTGGCGCTGCTGGGGAAGGTTGCTGATGTGTTTGGGCCGGAGATGGGGAAGCGTCTTGGTCCGGGAGACGGCGAGACGCCGGTTCACCTCGCTCGGCTGCCTGTCTTGCTTGGCCAGGACTTGGAGGGCCACTTGGATCCTGCCACAGTCCTGGACAAGGTGGTGCAAGGCTGCGTGGCGTTTAGTTCGAGGACGGCGGAGGCGGCTGTGGCGTAGTGGTAGAGGTCAAAGCTCAGACTACACGCCCTTGTAGGTCGAAAGAACGGAATGGTTATGTGGTGTCAACGTGACTGTTGACGACCGCTAATTACCCACCTGAGCCAATTGCTGTCTTGACATTGTGAGTGTTCGGGCAAACCCAGACATCTTCGGGAAGAAGACAGCGCCAAGGAAAATTAATTTGTGTGTGAAATATCTCAATCAATGGACGACAGTTCGGCCTCACACTCGGCGCTGTTGGTTGAGGTGCAGACAAAATGCAACAAAGCCCGACGGTTCAATTGGACCGAGAACGGCTGCGCCAACAACACATCACGGCACGGCACCCTGCCTGCCTACTATGGCGTTGTTGTCGTTGCAGACAGCTCATCTGCCGTGTCTGTCCGTCTGCCTTGCCATTTTTCTGCTCTGGGTCTTCCACACACAGCCTGATGATAAATCTCACATCGCCAGTCTGTTCTTCTCCGTTATCCGCCTACATCATCGAAGCTTCGTTCAAGTTCCCGTCTCCGTCATTGTCATTCATAACTAACCTTGAACCACCCGCCCATCTCCATCCTCAACCTCAACGCCGCGCTCCCACCGTCTCCCAGCGACATCTGTCAACATGATGGCAGCCAGCATCCCAAACATAACCTGCCGTCCCAAAACCGAGATGCCCGACTTCGTTAATCTCCCCATCCCCCAAAACATCAACGTATTTGGGACCCCGGGCCACGACACCTCGTATTACCCGATGGCAGCGTGCTGCGCGCCCAGTCTCGTCCAGATCGTCGACCGGTGCTACCTGTGGTGTGAAATTCCCAAGCGGTACTTCAACGGCACTGACAAGAACGGTGCGCGGGACGCAATTACGAGTTGCATGGTCCTCCAAATGTATAAGAACGAAACCGAGGGGAGGATCATGGGGGTTCAGATGAATGGGGTGGGGCGGGTTGGGGTGGGCTCGGTGACGCGGGTTGGGATTTTGGTGTTGGCTTTGTCGGGGTTGGTTTATGTGTTGTGATCTGAGATGCTTTTGGAGATAGGGTTGGGAGTCGGTGGAACTAGCTGGTGATCGTGGGGAGCTTGAGGGGGTTGGTTGTTGAGCCTGCCAGAGTCAGACATCGAGCCACGCAGTTCTCAACTTATGTTGCTTTCAGTTGCCCCTGAGCTCTGGTCAACCTCCCGTGCTCGCCCGCACCTGCTTGGAATCAGGGGAACAGAAAGGGAAGAGAGACTTGCCACCAATGGAGAGCGTATGTGCTCTGCGTATACAGCAATGCCGCGCAAAATTCCGCCAAGATGATAGACTCAATGACGCTTCCCAGGTGCGGAGCGTTGTTGACATACGGGAGGGCTTTCGTAGTTATGATATGCCCTTTTCTAGGCTGTGGAAGGACAACTGGGCTATGGGATCAAAAGGTTTGGGGTCTAAAACTGTTACAGCAAGGCTCCGAGGCTCATCTGGCCGTAATCCAAGGAATGGTTCTGAGGGAGTGAAGACTGCATCGCGGATCAAGACGTTCCATCTCCCTGATACATCCAGCTGCATATTGCCACAGCTTCGCACGTGGCTCTCTGCTAGCTCGCCCCCCTTTCAACCTGCTTTCTTACAGTGCCCAATTCTAGCTAGAGTTTCTGACATTCTTGATATTAGATTCTTTAGCACGCTGAAATATCCGTATATCAAGCAGAATTATACGGATGACGAGGGAGGTGTTGTAGTTGAACGAACACGTCTAAATGTTGCGAGGTCTAAGAACAGGTGGCGGTTCGTTCTCAATACCGATGCCCTGGCAAAACCTGGAGTCTGAGAAGTGCAAGTTGACGGCGCCTCCTTTTACTTTTACAAACGGATGGCCATTCCTAAAAGTCCGCTAATACTGAAGCAGTCACGGAAGGCCTCGGTATTTGCAGACACTCATTGCAGTCACGGACCAACCTTCCATGGCTCTGGTGCCAGCGGACCGTGTATGTCCGCCGTGCAGCACGGTTCAAAGTCATGAGGGCCTCTACCAGGTTGGAGAGCTCGATATCGCCAAGAGATTACAATATATCGCGAAAGGGGGGGCTGTGAATGGCTTCAGCAGATCGTTGTTGTTTCGAACCATTCACAGTGCTCTGTCACGGACTCAGGGGGGTAAAAGGACCGCAACCCTGGAAGGCCCAATGGTAAATTCACCGTGACCACGGAGGCTCCCCGCCCGCGGTGCAACCAGGACGAATGCCTGATCCATGTGAGATATCATTCCTGTCCGCGGAGCGTGTCTTCCCTGGCTTGGTCCCCTGCCTACAACCAATGCGACGGTTTCTGAGAGAATGGCCTCAAACTCGTCGTAGAGGATGGCCAACAGGAACCAGGGGGTGCTGTACTGATCGAAAAGACGGTCGACAGCACTGACCATGTTTGTCAATGGCTTAATCCGCTTTTATAAACTGACAGCCAGCGGAGAGTCCCCTTGGGTAGCTAGAAGGCTCGGGAGGACAGTTTTGTTTTGCGGCACTGCCCTGCCGCCAGCCGCATGCCGCCCGTCTGGCTGCAGAGACAGCAGCCAGCTCACAACGCAATACATAATCATCTTTTCCGCTGTTTTTGCGCCTGTTGCTTGTCGCAACACATTTCGTACTCAGCCGGGCAACGCGGCGCTGCGATGTATCACGGGGTGGGTGGCGCGGTTTGCGCGGACGGCGAAGCTCCGCCCCCCGCTTCCAAGCATTTCTAAATTGGGAGGTTTACTACCTACCACGGAGGATCATCATGCTGTGGTAGAGCGGTTTCAGAACCTCGGACCGAACAAGTCAATGGACTTCATCAAGGAATCAGTATCAATTACGAGATAGGATGAAGAGCCACTCGTGTTCCAGCCAGCACATGATGTGCAAAAAGCATGTATATATGTCTCTTTCCAGGTCCTCATCGAGTAGAAGACACCACTAGCCACCGTCCTCTCGCTTCTATCCTCAAAACTTGTGTCCAAGAAGCCCAAAGATGAAGTCGTCAACCATTTTTCACCTTCTGGGTGCTGCCCACGCGCACACGATTATGCAATCCTTCAACGGCAACCCTCAAGGCGCAGGCATCTATATGCCCAGCGACGATTCGGTAACGACTCAACACGACAACACCCTCCACAGGGACTAGCTTTTGCTAATACTCACACAGTACATCGGGGATGTCAACTCCAACTCGATTGCATGCAACGGACCCCCCGTGACCTCTTTCAGGTCTTCGTCGCAGGTGTTCGACGTGCAGGCTGGCTCCCAGGTTACTGGCGCGTGGCTACACACTCTGAGCAGTAAGGTCGAGGTCAACCACACACACACCAGAGATCCCAACGCTGAATGATGTAGGCACCGGGCCCGATTCGACCGCCGACAACAAGGTCATCGACTCCAGCCACAAGGTACGCCGACAGAGCATTTCACCTGCAGAACGTCGGCTGACATGGCATGCAGGGTCCCGTCAGTGTTTGGATGAAGAAAGTGTCGGACGCCACCCAGAACCCATCAGCCGGGCCGGGTGGAGGCTGGTTCAAGATCTCCGAGGAGGGCCTCGCCAATGGTACGAATGCCCATCATCAACTCCTAGTCTCAATCGCTGATTCCAGAGTCTATAGGCAAGTGGGGTGTCGATACTGTGGTATGTCCCTCCACGAAGACTCTCTGTACAGATTTACGGGGACGTTGAGGGCTTACTGAATGTTCCTGCAGATCGCCTCCGGTGGCATTCAGAAAGCGACGATTCCGACCTGCATCGAGAACGGCAATTATCTCTTGCGCTTTGAGATGATCGCCTTGCACTCGGCCTACAGCCAAGGAGGCGCACAATTCTATGTACGTTCAAAAGGGGGGTCTGCCATCGCACCTTGTTGACACCTCGCAGATGGAATGTGCCCAGATTCGTGTGACTGGGGGAACAGGAACTGGCAAGCCCGCCACTGTGTCCTTGCCCGGTGCTTATTCGGTATGAATTCCCAGCAGAGACTTTTCTGCGTGTGCTTACATCAATGTAGGCATCCGATCCCGGTATTCATGTCAATATCTACAACAACAACGGACAGCCGTATCCGTCTAGTTATAGCATTCCCGGTAAGGCTCAATTGCTTCCCGCTTCGTAGGTGAAGGCAGTTACTAACGATCTTCAAGGGCCTCGCCCGTTTACTTGCAGTGGCTCATCGGGATCCGGCTCATCGGGATCCGGCTCCTCAGGATCGAGCGGCGGAAGCTCGAGTGGGACTGGGGCTGCGCTGTATGGGCAATGCGGTGGGAATGGATGGACAGGTCCTACGACTTGTGCCTCCGGAACTTGCAAAAAGAGCAACGACTATTACAGTAAGCTACTTTTCCCTGTTCTTCGCGTTTCTCTTCATTCTCCAATCTTTAAATCCCGACCATTTGTTGTTGTATTTGGTGCCATTGGATTAGGACCGTCAACACACACGACTTACTAATTGATAATAGGCCAATGTCTACCGTAACGTGTTAGGATTATAGCTAGCCACGTGAACCCTCTCCAGGGTGAAGGGCTATGCCTGGCTCGTGTAAAGGGTATAGGAACGTAGTTCCGTTTTCATCTTAAACTATTGCCAACCGCATTAAGCCCATCGCATTTTATACCTTATGTACTAAGTCAATTAGCTACATATGGGTAGTCAGTTTGACTAGCTCTCTAAGTATCTATGTTGAGCCCATCAAGAGTTGACTTAAGTTCTCATCATCGTCAACCTCGCCGTTAAAACAATCTACTCCTCGGTAATCACGGGTGCGTAAGATGTCAACAGGTTTGACGCCTCGCAAGTCAGAGAACTCGCCAAGCACGGTACCTTTCTCCCAATTCTTTTCTTCGTCACTCCCAGTGGAACTCGGGTCGGCGCCAGCCTGGAGCAGCGCCTGAATCCCATGCCTGTCACGATGGACAGCGGCGATCTGGAGGGGCGTACACGGATAACCTCGAGCATTGGGATCGGCGCCTAGCTGAAGCAGTCTCCGCAAACCACAATCCTGAGGGCAAGTTTCGTCTAGTCGATGTTGGTGTGTTCCGACAAAGTGGATCAGAACGCTGGTCGGGTCGAAATGGCCCAGGCCGTGATCAAGAAGAAACCCAAGAGCGTCCGGGTTCTGGGATGTGTAGCCCGTGGCACAAACCTCAAATATGTTCCCAGAGAGAGTAAACCAACAGCCATTGGCTCCAGTCCACCAATCGAGGAAGATGTTTCCCGTCAGTTCTTGTTGCCAAATCCGTGCTGATCCTGGGCTTCGTAGCAGTTGGAAGGCCAAATCAAGGCGGTTGAGCCAGAGCAAACGAGCCATTATTAGGGCGGCCCCGGTATGATTGTCAGAGTATGTCAAACGCAGCGAGTAGAATCCTCCCACAAGGTCGCCGTAATCCGGGCCCTCGAAAAGGTTAAGCGCTGACTTGACGAGGTGATTGAAATGCGGTTCTCGAGGGTCCAGAAATTCGAATATGAGAGACGGCCGAACTGTAATTTCGCTCATGTATACGACTCTAAGACCAGTCAAGAGTCGGTAAAGCGACGTGTTGACGGCTGTCACCGTGCCGACGTCACCAGATTCCAGAGGTTTCTCCCATTCTTCCTCGCCCACCTGTTCTTCAAGTTTCGGCAACGGGCGGAACACTGTCGTAGCTTCTCCGTCATATGACGAATTGCCGCTTCTGGTAAACAGACTCGACTGTCCGGTCCTTGAGCGGCTGGACTCGAGATATTCTCGCACCGTGTAGTGGGCGAGACTAACATAGAAGCCACCGTTCCTATCTCCAGCTTGAAAGGACAGCAAGCAGCCGCAACTCTCTTTCAGAATCTCAGGGCCGGAAATGAGTGGTTCGTCTTCTGCCAGCTCATTCCCAGCCTTCAAGTAAAAGGTGTCGATCAATACTCGAGTTGTGAGTGGCATGATCGAATCCCACACTGCATTATGGAACATGGCCCACCATAAGCAGTGTCGGACAATGTCGACATCCTCTGGGGCAATGCATGAGAAAATCCTCTCGTATGCTTCGTCCAAGGTCTCTGGCAGATTCCTGATTGCCCGCCGAACCTTGTTTTGATGCTTGAGTCGGCGTAGAATGTCCAGCTGGCAGACAGCCCAGCGGAACATCCCCTTGGCTCCTGATGAGAGTGCCCCCTCGACTTCAGCGCGGAAAGCTTCAGGCCATTGTTGAAAGACGGAATTGGACCTGAGGCTGGCCGCAATGACTCTTCTTATGTCTTCCTCGACGAATGAGTTCGACATGGAGAGTGGCGTTGCAATGCTCAGCATTTCACGTTCTATGTCGGCGTATTCACGGCTGGTGACGAGAAGTCGAATCTTGATAAATCGCTCATCGCCGAGGATATTGTGGATGACACGAAGTAGTGTTTCCCGTGACTGACTCTCGTCTAGAGCGTCGATGACAACGGAAACGGCGGAAAAGTGTTCAAGAACTGACCCCAGATGCTCAAGAAGCGCATCAATGCCCGGCAGCCGGCGGAGGCGGTACGTTTCGTATAAGGGCTCTGGAACTCGTTTGGCGGCGCGGCATAACTGACTGACGATCCACCGCAGAAATGGTGCCGCTTCATCCTGGTTGTGTGCATGGTGGCAATAATAGTAGGCGCAGGTCGAGCTGGCGTCGCCGGACTCCTTCAGCGAGCGGATGACCTTTCGAATAGCATAAGAAGCCAAAACCGTCTTTCCGGCCCCGGGGATGCCATGGACCCAAAGACACCTCTTTGTCGAGTTCATCCAGTTCGTCCATTCCGGGGTCCGAGTGATCCAATCCCCCGTCCCTTGTTCGTAGTCGGCGATCGCTTTGTTGTGGATGTCTGAGGGGTTGGTGTGCTCAAGCCAGGTGCAGACGTCCGACGTTTCCGAGTCTAGTGAGGAGAAAGCACGTCAGCGAGTCCATCGGCAAGAGCTCAACTTGGGGAGTATTTACAACTCAGCATGCGGCACACAGCACCGAGGTCACGCTTGATCTCCTTGACATCGCGTCTAGAACAGCCGTTAGCCTCGACATAGCTTTCCGGAAAAAACACGGCAACGCAGCTTACAAAGTTTCGGAGGAGATGGCGGTACTGATGGTTGTCTTGTGTTGCACCAGTTGTGAGAGAAGAGCGCGGGCCTTTTCCTGCCGGAACGGCCAAGCCAGCTGGGCCAGCGTCATCTTGACTCCCTTCCGCTTCGAGTTCCGTGTTGTCTTTGCCGAGGAGGCTGGAAACATCAACTCTAGCTCGGAGACCGTCCTCTGGCATCCTGCAATCGGTCCTTCCTCGCCTCCAAGGCTCTTCAGCATTGGGGACGAACCGCCATCAGAGTCAATCAGGAATTTGATGTTCTCAAAGAGGGCCTTCAGGGTGGATGTTTCGATAAGAATTGACCTGAGATCCTTCGGGTAGTCGTCAACGGCTCCGATATAGAACCGGCACAGCTCAACAATACGGTCGGCGACTTGAACGACGGCGATGATGCCCGCACCAACCGAAAGCGGATCCATCTCTTCGTCTCTGAGAGTTAGTGAGACCAGGAAGTGTGCATGGATGGGGGTGGAGGAACACTGGGATGAGAGAGGTAGGAATAGCGTTGATTTTGACGACCAAGGGGCTGGGCTATGCTGGGGCTGTGGGAGTGTGCCTAACCGCGTGCCTTGGCGCCGGGGATGAGGAGACACAGCATGCCGGTTTGGTGTGGCGTTCACGCTGGTCCGTGATTCGACGAAACATGCAGGCTGGCTAAGTCCTCCGTTGGATGGCACCAATCTTCCCTGATTGACTGGCGGGAAGCTATCCTGGACTTGAAGGACTCTTTGGATATCATCATTCGTCGACAAGAAAGGTACCTAGATCTAGGAAAGTCAAAAAAATAGACAAAAGAAACGCCACCTGTCCTCCCTCGCCTCAAAAGTCAACATACTTCTCACTCCTCCCCGACAAGACCGACCACCGCCTCTTCTCACCCATCTCCTTGTCATCCGCCGCCCCCCACGGCCGACTGTACCGGTTATACGACCCCCAGCCCTGCTCGCTCGCCTTTGTCTCCGTGCCCCTCAAGATCAACCGATACTCCGTCACGGGCATCTCCTCATCCCAGTTCGTCCTCGCGCCCGCAACCTTCTTCCACCCCAACCCGAACCACCCCCTCCTCCCTCCCACAACCGGCGCGGAGGCACCATCGACAACCGCAGCCTGCCCCCGCGCCGGCGCATCCGACAGCTCCCCGCCCGGAATCTCCGACATGACCACCACCCGCCACTCCCTC